>Ga0075787_114_pt1 | contig 28097 bp, 44 predicted proteins | sample RifGroC1_FD_67883 | JGI IMG/M metagenome (GOLD analysis project Ga0075787, IMG submission 67883) | Microgenomates bacterium GW2011_GWC1_46_20
ACCACCGCGCCTTAAAGTACCAAACCCCCTACCAATATGTTACTCTCCATCAAGAGAAAGGAGTCCAACCGTTCTCTATCTAGGTGGCCAGCGCAACTAATTTGATTTTGGGGGTGGGTGGGGGTAGAATGCGGGCTATAAGTATGAGATACGATGTTTCCAGATATGAGGCGGTAGTTGCTAGTGGAGCTTTGCCACCGGAGGTGCCGTTAGGTGAAGCATTTAAAAGACTCTGGTTGCCTTTGTTTGCAGTGGCGTTTTTGATAGTGTGCTCTTGTGCAACCTGTGCAGCGTTGGTTGTCGCGCCTTTTGCTGATACTTTCAAGAGGTAGTGTGGTAAGATAAACTCGCTATGGATTTGGGGGAAGTGAAGACGAAGATGCAGAGGTGCGTGGATTTTGTGAGGTCTGACGTGGCGACAATTAGGACGGGGCGGGCGACGTCGGCCTTAGTGGAAAACATTGTCATCGGGGCGTATGGGGGGACGGCCAAGATGAAAGTGATAGAACTGGGGACAATTTCCGTGCCGGATGCTCAATCCTTAACAATTACTCCATACGACCAATCGATTATTGGCGATATTGATGGAGTATGTCAAGATGCTGCACGTCAAATTGGAAGACGGGCGGGTGAAGGTGCGCCAAACCCGGCACGAGCTGATGACAGAAGTAAAACGCCAATTTGAGGATGGCAGTTTGCCGGAGGATGACCGCAGGAGAACTGAAGAAGAACTGCAAAAAATCACGGATGCCATGATGGAAGAAATTGAGAAAATCGAAAAGGCCAAAGAGGTAGAGTTGACGTCCGTCTAGACCTATAGTACAATTCAAACATGGCAACTAAATCATACGAGGTTTGGAGATGGTGGCATGAGACTTTGCACCCGGGCGAGTTTTTCTGGCGGCTTGCCGTAAAAGTAGCTCCAATATTTGCCGTAGTGGCAGCTTTAGGTGTGGCTGGTTGGGCTTGTTCGTATCTAGCTAAATAAATAAATTCTGCTAGACTAGAGTGCATGACGTTTTGGATTTTTTTGGGAGTGTTGTCGGTTTTGGTGCTGGTGCATGAGCTGGGGCATTTTTTGATGGCACGATTCTTGGGGATTAAAGTAGAGGAGTTTGCTTTTGGACTGCCGTTTACCAAGCCGCTGTTTACGCTAAAGATTAAAGAGACGGATTATTCTGTGTATCCGCTGCTGTTTGGGGGGTTTGTGAGATTGTACGGGGAAGAAAGCGAAGTAAAAGAAAAAGGGAAAGATTTCTGGAGTCGAGGCAGAAAACAGAGAATGATTGTAGTGGCGGCTGGGGTGGTAATGAACGTGATGTTGGCGATAGGGGGTTTTGTGGCTTTGTACGCGGCTTTGGGGGTGCCGGTGGGACAGGAAAATCAGGTGACAATATTGAAGATTGAAAAAGGGAGTCCGGCAGAAACGGGGGGATTGAAAGTAGAGGACCGGGTATTGAAAGTGGAAAGTAGAAAAGTGGAAAACGGAGACGAATTTGGCAGGTTGATGCGGTCGTGGGCTGGGTTGGAAGTGAATCTGACGGTGAGGCGGGGGAATGGCACACAACTTTTGGAGGGCATTACTCAAGATAGTTTTTCAGACACAGTAGTCAAACTGACACCGCGGGAAAACCCGCCGGAAGGACAAGGTCCAGTGGGGGTGGCGATTGCGGATTTTCCTTATTTGCTGATGCAAAAATGCTCAGCGCTCAGCCCGCAATGCGCAGGGAATGCTGTGGTGGGTGGAGTGAGAGCCACGGGGGTATGGGTGGGTAAAGTGATGGAAGGGTTAAGAGGAATCGGTAAAAGTTTAGCGGTTGGAAAAGCGCCGGAGGGCGTGGCCGGACCAGTGGGGATTTATCAGCTGACAGATGTAGTGGCCAAAGGAGGTAAGTGGCCGTTGGTGGAGCTGGTGGCGGTGCTGTCTGTAAACCTGGCGGTATTTAACATCTTGCCCATTCCGGCTTTGGATGGGGGACGGATGTTTTTTATCTGGTTGGAATGGGTGAGAAGAAAAAGATTGCCGACAGAAGTGGAGCAAAAAATCAACGCTTGGGGTATGGCGGTGTTACTGGGTCTGTTGGCGCTAATTTCTCTGCAAGATGTGTGGCGGATGGGAGTGGTTGACAAGTTATTAAAAATTGTTAGACTAAAGTAACAATGAAGGTGCTTGCCGCGATTTTTTTAGTAGGATTGATGTTTGCTGCCCCAGTAATGGCTAAGAATGCGACTCCGGGGGCTAAAGTGCAGACGGTCAGGGACGAGCGGAAGAGAAAAATTGTGGAGCGGGTTGATGCTAAACTGGTGGAAATTAATAAGCGCAGGACGGACGCGATGACGAGGCACTTGGATAAGATGAGCGAAATTCTGGTTAAGGTCAAAGCCCGGGGAGGGGATACGGTGGTGGCGGAAGCAGCGGTGGCGGATGCTCGGATTGCGGTGGCCGCGCAGGCAGCTAAAATATATACCATGACTATTTCTACCGAGGATAAATTGAAAATTAATGTGGGGGAGACGATGAAAGCTTTGACGACGGATTTGCGAAACTTGCACGAGGGAAAAATAGTTCCGGCCCGGAAGGCGGTATCCGACGCTATTAAAAGTGTGAAACCTGTGAGTACACCATGAAGAAAGTTTTGATACTGATAGTTTTGGTTCTGGCGGCAGTGTTGCTTTGGGCGGGACTGACGAAAAAAACCGCAAGACCTCAAACTGGAGCGGTTATAGTAACTACAGAGGAAGATTTGAATAAAGAGCTGGATAGTACGGTGGATGATGGAGGGGCGGCGGACTTTGGGGAATTGCAGAATTCAGCCGAGGGGTTGTGAGTTTTCACGAAAAGATCTCAGATAGACAGTTCCGGCACGCGCTGTATCCTGGTATCGAAAGTACCTAACTGATGCGCCAATTTAATATAATCGGATATATTTCGTTGCATGCTGTAATGGGAGTTAGGAGTCAGGAGCTAGTGAGAAAGAAACCCGAAGAGGATATCGAGAAGTCATACCCAAAAAAGCTGAGGTTTGTGGTGTCGCTATTTAACAAAATGGACAAGTGTTTGGGCGATGACGGCTGAGAAGAGAACCAGGTTAGCAACATAGATGGAGTCGTATTCAAGGTTATGGAGCCATTGATTGTATTCGTTGGACAAGGGAAAATTGGGGTCAGCACTCTGATCAATTTTTTTGTTTATGATTTGTAGGATCATTGGGTATCCCAAAGAGAGTCCAATAAATATAGCTGCAAATTTAGGATCCTTGTCTAGTCCGGAAAAAAGTGCGAGGGCTAGAAGGTTAAGACGAAGAATACCGTCACGCAGTATGGGTAGTGATTTCTCGGGATCTCCTAGTGGCTTCATGATATGGGGGTTAGGTGGGAGGATTATACAACGGATTGGATGCAATGTTGATTTGTTTAGGCCAGACGGTAAAATAATAATTCGCGGGAGCGACAGAGGTGATGGAGATAGGCGCGGGTGTAGGTTTTGCAAGTGGAACAGTCGCAGGAATCGTCGATGGGTTTTTTGTCTAATTTGTATTTTGATTGATTGATGTCGATGCGTTCATTTTTTGATTCATGGTTGTAGAGCAGGCCGACCCGGGCCAGGCGGGTGGGGGCGACGCAATCGAACATATCCGCCCCGGCCTTGATAACAGAAATAATGTCTGAAGGGCGGATGCCGACACCCATGGCGTAGAGCGGGATGCTAGACGGAAGAAGATCCTTGACACTAGAAATGGTATCGGCGGTTTGATGTGGATCTGAACCGATGACGGCGCCGCCGATGGCGACTTTAATACAGCGAATGAGCCATTGGTGGGTGCGGGTGACGGCGGCGCGGGCATAAGAGTGAGAAGCGCCTTTGGGTACGCTGTGGTCAAAGGCCATAATAATATCTGCGCCGATGTCTATTTGAGACTTGGTGGCGCTTTCGGGAGTGAAGAAATGTTTAGAGCCATCTAGGTGAGACACAAATTCCGCGCCCTCATCGGTGATTTTGGGTTTGAGGCTTTGGATTTGAAATCCTCCAGAGTCAGTAAGAATAGTATGGGGCCAGTTCATGAATTTATGAATACCGCCTAGCTTTTTAATATTCTTTGACCCTGGACGCAGATATAAGTGGTAGTTATTGGCTAGGATAATGGTGGCCCCGATGCCCTCCAAATCCTCGCGGGACAACGACTTGACAGAAGCATTGGTCCCTACCGGCATAAAGACTGGCATGGTGCTATTATAAATGTATGGCCATTCTGCCCGACGACCAATTGATGAACCTGGTGGTAAAAGCCAAACTTCTGGACGCAAAGAAAGCCGCGGAAATTTTGGAGTACGCCCGGAATTCAAATATTGGTTTGGACGACGCTTTACTGGAAAAAGGCGCGGTGACCGACGAGCAATTGGGACAAGCGTTGGCGGCCAATTTTAAGCTGCCGTTTGTGAACTTGTCCAAGCTGGATATCCCCGAAGAAGTGTTTAATGTTATTCCGGACCGGGTGACCAGGAGACAAAAGATAGTAGTTTTTGCCAGAGACGCCGGGGGAGTAAAAGTGGCGGTGGCGGATCCGGCGACTAGCCGGCCGGTTTTGGAGATGGTAGCAAAGAAAACCGGGCAAAAGGTGCTGCCGCATTTGGCGACTCTGCGGGATATCCAAATCGCCCTGCGGGTATATCAGGGTGATGTGCAAAAATTGGTAGACAACTTGCTGGCCGAAGATATTGGGAGGACAGCCGAAGCTGTCCTGGAAGATCCGCCGGTAGCCAGAATTGTGGACGCGATTATCGAAACGGCATATCAGAACCGGGCCTCTGATATTCATATTGAACCAGAAGAGTCTGGTTGTTTGGTGAGATATAGAATTGACGGAGTGTTGCAGGATGTGCTGCATGTACCCAAACGCTTGCATGACCGGCTGATGACCAGGATTAAAGTGTTGTCCTCACTGCGGACGGATGAACATATGGCGGCTCAAGACGGAAAAATGCGGGTGAAGTTGGAAGAAGAACACCTGGACATTAGGGTGTCCATACTGCCGATTGCAGACGGAGAAAAAGCGGTGTTGCGACTGCTGTCTAGTAGATCCCGGCAGTATACTTTGCACGATCTGGGTATGAGCGAGGCGGATCTGGCTAAATTGACCCGGGCTTTTACTAAGTCATACGGAGCTATTCTGTGCACCGGGCCCACGGGGTCGGGAAAGACGACGACGATCTATGCTATTTTGAAAATTATTAATTCCCGGGAGAAGAACATTACAACTATCGAAGACCCGGTAGAATACCGCATCCGGGGAGCGAATCAAATTCAGGTTAACCCCAAAACTAATCTGACTTTTGCTTCGGGGTTGCGGTCAATTTTGCGGCAGGACCCGAATGTGATCTTTGTGGGTGAAATCCGGGATGGGGAGACGGCGGGCATTGCCGTAAACGCGGCTCTGACAGGACATTTGGTGTTGTCCACGCTGCACACCAATGATGCAGCCACCGCTATCCCGAGGCTGATAGACATGAAAGTGGAACCATTTTTGGTGGCGTCGACGGTGTCGGTAATACTGGCGCAACGGCTGGTACGGCAAATTTGCCCGGCGTGTAAGTATGAAATGGAAATAACGGCTGAAGAAGTGACTAAGAGTTTTCCGCCTGAGGTGGTTAAGGAGAACTGGGGGGCAAAAAATAAATATCCAGTATTTAAAGGCAAGGGATGTAAAATATGCCGGCTGTCGGGATATTCGGGACGGGTGGGGTTGTTCGAGGTGCTGGAAGTGACGGCGGAAATCAGAAAGTTGATTACCCAAAAAGCGGACGCGGACGTGATCGCCAAAGCGGCCACGAAAGAGGGGATGAAGACCATCCTGGGGGACGGATTTGCCAAAATTGCGGCTGGGGTTACGACGGTGGAAGAAGTCCTGCGGGTAACCAAGTCGGAATTGGTATGACCACTCTTTCGAACTCGGAAAAGCTGTCGATCTTGAGAAATCTGGGGATCATGTTGGGGTCGGGCATTCCTCTGGCTGAGGCGGTAGAGTCGCTTCTGGAAGACACTAAAGGCAACCAACGGAAAGTACTTTTGAATTTGAGAGCAGATTTGCAGCAGGGTACGCAAATTTCGGAGTCATTTGCGAGTTATCCCAGAGTGTTTGACAAAGTGACTCTCAATCTGATTAAGGCCGCGGAGGAAGCGGGAACGCTAGAGACAACTCTAAAAGACCTGCAGGAACATATTCAAAAAGAGATTGAATTTACAGATAAGGTGAAGTTTGCCATGATTTATCCGGGACTGATTATGGCCTTGTTTGCCGGAGTGTTGCTCATGATTTTGACGGTGGTGGTGCCGCGGATTTCGGGAGTGTTTTCCCGGTTGCGGGTGGAGCTGCCGTTACCTACCAAAGTACTAATTTGGGCGTCAAACTTACTTTTGCAAAATACGGCTCTAATCATTGTGGGAGTGGTAGTAGTAGTTGGGGGCGCACTTCTTTTGTATCGCATGCGAAGGCAATGGGTGTTGGCGTTGTTTTTTGGATTGCCGGGAATATCTGGCCTAGTACGGCAAATTGATTGGACTAGATTTAGCCGTAGCTTGTATCAACTGTTGTCTTCGGGGTTGCCGATTACTGTAGCCTTGGAACTGGCTGGAGATGTAGTGATGGATAGGCGAATAGCCAAGTTGATAGCCCGGTGCCGGGAGATGGTGATTGCCGGAAAGAAAGTGTCGGATGGATTGCGCATGGGTAAAAAAATAGTGCCGAATATGATGATCAAATTGGTAGAGGCAGGAGAAAGAACGGGGACATTGGATAAATCGATGCAGGAGATCTCCGAACATCTAGATTATGAAGTGGGTAATTCACTAAAGGCCGCGACGGCACTTTTGGAACCGGTGCTTTTGGTGATCGTGGGGATATCGGTGGGGGGAATGATGCTGGCGATTATCGCTCCCATTTACGGACTGATAGGTCAAGTGGGTGGTAGGTAGTAGAGACATTTACAACGATCCATGCTATAGGCCCGAAGGCATATATGAATAAGGCCTTCGTGCCTTATTGCATATAGCGTAAGATGGTGTAAATGATGAAGCAAAAGACGAAGCGAAAATTGAGAGTGGGGGTGATAACGATTCTGAAGATGCTGGATAGATATGCGGATTGGTTGGTAGTTCCGTCTAAATACGAATCATATCGAAGACTGAAACAAGGTTTTAATTTCGATGTGGAGGATGAGTTTTGGAAAGAGTACTATGCCAGTAGCGTTAAAGATGGAGTCGAAAGATTGTTGCGTAAGGGGAGGATCGAAATGCGGGAAGTGGATGGGAAAACGGAGGTACGGATTACTGATAAAGGAAAAACGGAGATTATCAGGGGAAGTCTTGATGAGTTGGGTATTACTAAGCCGTCAACGTGGGACGGGAAATGGCGGATGGTATTTTTTGATGTAGACGAATTAAATAAGAGCCGGCGGGACGGATTAAGTAGATGGCTAAAAAAGTTAGGGCTGAGAAGAATGCAGAGAAGCGTATACGTATACCCGTACCCTTTAGAAAAAGAGATAAGTTTTCTGCGTGAGGTTTTGGGGGTGCCGCATGGAGTGAAGCTGGTGACGGCGGAAAAAATCGAAAACGATGAGGACTTGAGAGAAATATTCGATTTGTAATTTTACGACAAAGTACGCTATAGCGTAGGTTGGTGTAATGGGTGGGATCTGGTAGATTAGATATAGGAAGCAGATATGAAGCGAGGATTTACATTGATTGAAATGATTGTGGTGATGGCTATTGGAGCGGTGGTGATTACGGCCACCACCGTAAATTTGTTGGGTGGCCAGCGGCGGGTAGCTAAATTATCGGGAGTGGAACAGCTGGTAGCAGATATCCGGACGGCGCAAGTAAAGACCATGATGGGGGCCGGGGCGGGGGTAATTGATTTGGCGGCGGTGGATTTGGATAACAATTTGACCGTGAGTTCCAGTTATCCGGACAACACCATTACACTTACTCCGATTTCTGGGGAAACAGAGGCGGGGACGGTGACATTGACGGATGATACAGACGGAACTGTTAAAACGTTATATATCAATGTCTATGGCGTGGTTACCCAAGTTGACTAAAGGCCAGTCGCTGGTGGAACTCTTGGTGGCCATGGGCTTGGCGGCTATTCTAATTCCAGCATTTATGGCCGGGGTCATGGCTAGCCGGGAAGGGTGGGCCCAACAGGAGCAGAGGCTGGCGGGGACAGCCAGTTTACGGGAGGCGGTGGAAGCGGTGCGGGCGGTGCGGAATAGAGGCTGGACGAGCTTTGCGGTAAACGGGGTGTACCATCCAGTAGTGGCAGCTGGCAATTGGCAATTGGCAATTGGCAGTGAAGTGTTGGGAGATTTGACCCGGAGTGTAGTGATTTCAGACTATGTGCGTGGTGGCCAAGTAGATCCGTCGACAAAAAATGTCGTGGTGACGGTGAGCTGGTCTAGTCCATTGGCTAACAGTGTGGCTAGTGCTTTGGTAATGACTCGGTATTTGGACAATTTGGTGTACACGGAAACAACTGAAGCCCAATTTAATGCTGGTGTAAAATCCGCAACATTTGTTACAAACACAGCGGGGGGTGAGGTAGTGTTGGGAGCGGGTGGACAGGGAGACTGGTGCAATCCCAACTTGTCTATCGCGGCTCTGGATTTGCCTAAAAGCGGAGTGGCTAATGCGCTGACGGCCATTGAAGGCCGGGCGTTTGCGGGAACAGGGGAAAATGCCTCCGGAGTATCTTTTGCTAATGTGACTATTTCCAATGCTAACCCACCGGTGGCAGCTATCGCCGGGACTTTTGACGGGTTCAAAACAAACGGGGTATTTGGAGAGGCTGACTATGCATATTTGGCCACGGATTCAAATTCCAAGGAGATAGAAATCATAAACCTGACAACCAATCCGTATTCGGAGGCGGGGTATTTTAACGCTCCGGGTAACGGATCCGGAGACAGCGTGTGGGTGGCAGGAAATGTGGGATATATGACGGACGGGGCCAAGCTTTATACTTTTGACTTGTCCAGTAAGTCCGGATCTCGGGCCCAATTGGGAGTGGTGAATTTGGCGGATGAGGGCCGACGAGTAGTGGTGTCCGGAACGTATGCCTATGTGGCGACGGAAGACACTTCTGGCCAGCTGCAGATTGTGGACGTGAGCAATCCGGCCGCGATGACGGTGGTGGGGCAAGCGGGTCTGGCCGGAGGAGGGGAGGCCACGGACGTGTATATCAACGCTTCGGCTTCGCGGGCGTATGTGACGGCGGGTAAATTATTTATAGTGGATATTTCTACAAAAACCGGTAGCCGGCCGACGGTGGGCAGCTACAATACGTCTGGCATGATGCCTAAAGGAGTGATAGGAGTGAGTGGGAATAAATTGATAGTAGTGGGTAGCGGGGGGGAGGAATATCAAGTGGTGGATGTAACGACAGAAGGCAGTCCCAGTCGATGCGGAGGGTTGAACGTGGACACGGGGGTTAATGGAGTGGCGTCGGTGATGGAACAGGACGGAGATGCGTATTCGTACATTATTACTGGGGACGCGGGGGCGGAGTTTAGGACGATTGCCGGCGGGCCCGGGGGCAGATATTCATCTTCCGGGACGTTTGAGTCGGCGGCCCTGGACCCGGGGTACTCCACGTCTTATAACCGCATAAGTTTTACGGGGGCGACTCCGTCAGAGACAACGCTTACCGCACAGACGGCGGTCTCGGTAGATTGTCAAAGTTATACATTTGTGGGACCGGATGGAACCAGTGGAACATTTTACTCGGTGACGGGAGGAAGTTTGCCTTTGGGGTACAACACTGGGCGGTGCTTTAAATATAAGTTGTATTTAACAACTACCGATGCGGGGACGACCCCGGTGTTTTATGATTTAACTGTGAATTATTCACCATGAAGAAAGCCTTTACTTTGATTGAACTATTGATATATATGGGTTTAGTGGGGTTGTTTTTGGTGGTGTTGACTAATATGCTGGCGACGATTTTGGAGACTCAAGAAGAATCGGCTGCAGCGTCTCTGGTAGACATTGACGGGCGATACATTTTGTCCAGAATCGCCTATGATGCAAACATCATGGTTTTGACTCCCCAAGCCTACTCGCTCGTGGAGGGCAACTTGTTGGCAGGTGGAGTGAGATTAAATAGTTACGACAGTGTAATTAGTGAGTGGAGTGTGACCAGAGTGGATGATACAGCTAGAGTTAGTTTTACGGTGGCGTCGGGGGATCGGAGCCGAGCTTTTTCCACGGCGGTGGGACTAAGATGACCCTTCGACTTCGCTCAGGGCAAACATTAGTAGTGCTTTTGGTATTTGTGGCTATGGCCATGGCAGTGGTATCGGCGGCGGTGGCGGTGGTAATTTCCAATACCCAAAGCGGAAGCCGGTATGAGCTGGGCCAGATGGCCTTGGGACTGGCGGAATCCGGGGCAGAGGAAGCCTTGTTGTTGCTCTTGCGGGATCCTAGTTTTGCCGGTGAGACATTGACAACGGTTGATGGGACGGCCACAATTAGTGTGACTGGGTCTGATCCAAAAACTATAAACTCTGTCGCAACCGTGGAGGGGGCCACCCGAAAGATTCAGGTGGTGGCGGATTATACGGTGGGAGTTTTGGAAGTTCAGACCTGGAGGGAGATTGAATGAAGAAAACAATACCGACTATAGTCAGTGTGTCTAGAGGGGGGCTGTCGGTGTGTGGCGCACAGATCAACGGATTGCTTAAGATGCCATTTGGGGTGGAGATGGTCAAGGACCTAAATGTGGTGGGGCTGGCGGAATTGACGGCGCAAATAAAGAAATTTGTGGAAACGAACAAAATTTCGGTATCTGATTTGGTAGTAGTTCTGGATGCGGAAACATACTTCGAGAGGCAGTTGACGGGAGGCACAGACGAGAAGATGGCGGAGGAAGTGCAGGAATTTGTGGACAGCGTACCCTTGGCTAGCTTGAGCTCCAAAGTGTTTAAGGCGAACGGTAAATATCATGTGGTGGTAATTAACCGCAGACTATATGAATCGGTGCGGACGGCTTTTGAATCTCTGGGTTTCGTGGTTAAGGCAGTGGTGCCGGAATTGGTGTTGGGAGTGGTGGGAGTTGGGTCTACATTTGATACCAATGCCTGCCGGTTGATCTTGAAGAAGATGGGGTACGTGATGGAAAACAGTTTTGTGGGAGTAACTCATGTGCACACAGATGACGAAAGTTGGGTAAATAAGAATCAGAAAACTGCCACTATTATGGCGGTTGGGGCGATTATGGTGGCGGTTTTGGGGGTGGGGTTGGTGGCATGGCAGACAATTTCTGCCCGGCAAGCGGCGGTTGCCCGGGCCAAAGCCAGACAGACCCGTGTGGTGCAGATTTCGCCTAGTCCAACTCCTACTCCAGCTACTGTTGTTTTGACGATGCGGGTAGTCAACGCCACCGGGGTGGCCGGCGAGGCTCAAAAAGTGCGGGATGATTTGGTCCGATTGGGATTTGCCAACATTGAAACGGCGACGGGAGCAAAGACCGATAAAACCTTGACGGTATTTTCCCCGCGGGTGAGCCAGGCGGACAGACAGAAGGTATTGGCTGTCGTGGGGGGAACGTCCCGAGAGAATACCCAAAGCCAATTTGACGTTTTGATCACCTTGGGACAAGTTACCCCTTGACAAGGGTTATTAAGCAGGTCTTTAATTAAATTGATGAGGAAGGCTTTTACGCTGATCGAACTGCTGGTAGTGATTGGGGTGTTGTCCGTACTTTTGGTAATTACACTGGTGGCTATTAATCCAGCTCGGCAGTTTTCATTGGCCAACAATACGAAGCGGCAGAGCGATGTGAACTCGATTCTGAACGCAGTCCATCAATATGCGGCTGATAACAAAGGAAGATTGCCAGCTGGGATCACAGATGTGGTACAGGCTATTTCTACCGGAGCAGCAGATGTGTGCTCAGATTTAGTAACTGACTATTTGGCTGCGCTGCCTGTAGACCCATTGACCAACAACGGAGCTTCGATAACCGATTGTGCAGCGGTAGGTGGGTATACTACTGGATATACGGTGGTCAAAAGCGCGACCAATAATCGGGTGACGGTGGCAGCTCCTGACGCAGAATTAAGCCAAGTGATATCGGTGATGCGCTAAAGCCCCTGGTATAATAGACATATGCAGGATTGTATTTTTTGTAAGGTTGTGGCGGGGGAGGTATCGGCAGAAAAGGTGTGGGAAGATGAAAAATACTTGGCGATTTTGGATATCAACCCATATCGTGAAGGGCAAACATTAGTGATGCCGAAGGCCCATTGGGACTCGTATGTGTTTGATATGCCGGAGGGGGAAATGGCGGGTTTGTATTTGGCAGCTAGAAAAGTGGCTAAAACGTTGGACAAGACATTGGGGACGCTGCGGACTTGTCAGCTGATGGAGGGTTTGGGGGTAAATCATGCCCATATAAAGTTGTATCCTACCCGTCCAAACGAGATGCAGGAGGGGTTGGTACCACTAGGGAGGAAAGCAGAGACGTTAAAGTTAGTGGAAATTGCTAAAAAAATAAGAGGGGAGGGGTGAAACAAATTTATGCCTACAGTGGTACGCAGAAAACCTGGCCAATCCGATGACAAGTTGATTGCTGACTTTAGAAAGAAAGTTTTGGCAGACGAAGTGTTGTTGGAGCTAAAGAAACGGGAGTTTTACAAGAAACCCTCACTGGTCAAACAGGAAAAAATCAAAGAGAGGAGGGCCAACCGGTATGTCAAACGCAGATCGTATTAAGGCTGATTTAACAGTAGCCATGAAATCAGGAGATGCCCTGAAGGTGTCTGTTTTGCGAATGCTGATCAGCGCCTTGGGATACAAACAGATAGATGTACAGCGCGACTTGACGGACGAGGACGTAGTGGTGGTGGTGCAAAATGAGGCCAAGAAACGCCGGGAGGCCATCGAATCGTTTGAGAAAGCCGGACGAGTGGAATCGGCGACCAAGGAGAAACGGGAGCTGGAAATTTTACAAGCATATATGCCAAAACTTATGAGCGAGGAAGAAGTTCTGGCTGAACTGTCCAAGATGGATTTGCCTAAAGATTTTGGGCAAGCAATGAGAGTTGCCGCCCCATTGTTTAAAGGAAAAGCAGACGGAAGTTTAGTAGCTAGGCTAGTCAATGAAAAAATTAGCCAATCCTAGTGTCGTAGAGAAAACAGTTAGGGAGCACGGAATAATGGGGAAATACGAAGTTGGAGTGTACCAGGCAAGTGAAGATGAGGTGAAGAAATTGTGGGATGGCCAGCCGCACAATGTACTGTCGTTTCCACTGGAACTGGATAAAACATACCCTGACGGGGTGATTCGCTTGGGGGATATTGTGGTGTGCAAGACAGACATAGAACGGTTTGAATCTTTGGTCGAACACGCCTGCCTGCATCTCCTGGGCATTCACCACAACTAATTTACAACAGCTTACGCTATATGCAATAAGGCACGAAGACCTTATTCATATATACCTTCGGGCCTATAGCGGAGAGTGTCGTAAATTTTGGGGTAGAGTGGAGATGATAGAATAATTGTAGATATGCCGGGAGATGAAGTGCGCCCAGAGAGTATTTGGGAAAAGTTGGGCATTAATCCTAGGAGTTCGAGAGGGAGGTTTTTAGTGTGGGCTCCTGCAGCGTTGGTTGGTTTGGCACTGGAAGTAAGGGAGTTAAGTAAGGCCATCATGAGGGGGGAGGCGTTAGTGCCTGAGGTGGAGGTTACAGAAAGGATGGAGGAAAATGTGGCGGTTGAGGGAGCCAATTTGCTGGAGGTTTTAGGTCAAAAGTGGAGTATTGGGATTAACAAGCAGGCATTGTTAGAAATGGCCCTGAAAGTGTCGGAAATCGAGGGAGGGCCAGCATTGGCCGGTAAGGTGGGGAAGTGGCTGGAACAAAATAAATGGAGAGTTTTCATTTCTCCCCTTCAAGGGGGGCTCATTTCTTCTATTTTTGGTTACCCGTACTTGGACGTAGGTTCTCTGGAGGCGAATGAGATGATAGTTGTTAAAGCGAGGGAGAAGGTGATGGGTGAAGCTTTAGAAGTACCAGAGTCGTTGATTGATGGTAAGTCGGGGTACGTTCTGGCAAGATATGGAGTTTTTTTCCATCCTGTAGATACCGTGGATGATGTACCGGCGGTAATGATTAATGCTGGAGTAGTATGGTTTGCGTTTCTCCAGAAGTGCTTAGATGGAAAAGTTGGAGAGTTCCCCGCAGTGTTGCTTTCAGAGACGGGCCATTTATTAAAATGGGGTGAAGACACCTTGGCTCATGAGTTATGGCATATGGTGCGGTGGATAAACAACCCTGAAAGAGAGGACTATTTAGCCTCTGATGGAGCTGGTGGGTATAAAGTTATGCCGGTAAAGGAGAGAGATTTGGTGGAAGATGCCGGATGGGAATATGCAGAGTCGACAGCAGCTGCCTTTCTGGGGGCCCTGACTGGAAAAGCGGCTAGTCGTGGTGATGGAAACAACTTGAAGCGGTTGGCGAGGGGAATAGCGACTTTTCTTGTTTCCAAGCAACTACTTGATCCAGTTCATGAACCATACGCGAGGACAGGTCATCCTGAAAGAGAAAGAAGTAGGGTTGAGGACGCTTTTGCGAAAGATCTACACGCCAAGGAGTTGTTTTCAAATGTGTTCACTTTTAGGAGAGTTTGATTTTGGTTGAACAGATAATTTATACAGTTGATTTGTGAAAAGGACAGCGTAAACTCATTAGTGTGTCGCAGACGTTGTATTTGAAGTACCGGCCGCAAAAAATTTCCGAACTGGATTTGGTATCGGCCAGAGAGATGCTGGAAAAAGTGTTAAAGGGCAAGAGCTTGCCTCACGCGTGGCTGTTTTCGGGACCGAGGGGGACAGGGAAGACGTCGGCGGCGCGGATTCTGGCTAAGGAGGTCAACGGCAATGACAAAGACTTAAATTTAGAGATTGAAGTGGGAACGTGTACGGACGTAATTGAGATTGATGCGGCTTCAAATCGGGGCATTGATGAGATCCGGGAGTTGCGCGACAAAATTAAACTGGCGCCTATGCGAGCCAAGTACAAGGTATACATCGTAGACGAAGTACATATGTTGACTACGGAAGCGGCTAACGCACTTCTCAAGACCTTGGAAGAGCCGCCAGCGCACGCTATCTTCGTGCTGTGCACGACAGACCCAGAAAAGCTGCCGGAAACGGTAATTTCCCGGTGCACCCGGGTGCAGTTTAAGCGGCCGACAATTGCCGAAATTGTGGCGAAATTAAAGATTGTGGCGAAGGGAGAGCAGGAGAGTATAAGAGTAGAAGAGCTGGAGATGATTGCCAAGGCGGCCAGATTGTTGGAATTTGCCGAACCCAGGACACTAATTGAACTGATTAAGACAAATGAAACGAAGAAGGCGTTGGAATTTATAAATAATTTTGTGGCGGAGGGGGTGGCCCCAAGAGAATTTATTGAAAGAGCAGTAGAGGAGCTGCGGGAGCAATTGCTGGAAACTATGGACAAGTCCCTGCTGCCGCTGATTGAAGGGCTGGAAAGGGCCTACGAGAGGACAAAAACAAGTGCAGTGCCGCAGTTGCCCCTGGAAATATTTGTGATAGAAAATTCTAAGCACGAAACTCTAAATCCGAAACAAGAGGATCCGAAACCAGTAAAGCATGGCTCAGGGAAAGGAAAATTTAAGCTGGAGGATGTGCAGGTGAGATGGGCGGATGTATTAAAGACGGTTAGGCCCCATAACCACTCTGTGGAGGCTTTGCTGCGATCTACGCGGCCGACTGATTATGATGGGGATACGCTGACGCTGGAGGTATTTTATAAATTTCATAAAGATAAATTGGAAACAGATAAATGCCGGCAGATTGTGGGGCTGGCAGTGGGAGAGGTGTTTGGAACAGATCCGGCGAGATTGATTTTGCAGTTGGGACAGAGACTGCAGCCGGCGAAGGAGGAAGTGGTGGCAGACAGCGTGGATGAAGATTTAGTGGCGGCAGCGGCGGAGATATTTAAAGTGGAAGCGGTGTAGCATGGATGTGTATTTATTAGCGCGGGCAATTGGGGTGACAGCGTTTTCGCTCATGCTGGTGCAGATTATCTTGGCTACGTGGTTTAGAAAATACATCAAATGGCACATGTGGATTGGGAAGATAGCCTTTATTTTGGCTTGGATCCACCCGGCACTTCTGGAGTTTGGCAGGGGCTTGGGAGGGTATGTGTGGTGGGGAAAGATAGGGTTGGGCTTACTGACGCTGGCAGTGGCGGCGGCGATCTTTCGCATTAAACATTGGCGGTGGATTCACAGGTTGAATTATGTAGCGCTGGTGCTGATCTATGTGCACTCGTGGAATTTGGGGTCGGACGTGCGGCGTTTCCCTATAATTCTTCTTTATTGGCTGGCCCCGGTGGTATTGGTTTTGGCGATCTGGGAAAAACTACGCCAAAAAGAGATTCCGGCTTAACATCGCTTCTTTTTGCCTCTTGTATATAATATTATAAATTCTAGACTATAGGGTATGAGTGAACGTCAACCCAGGTCCACTGACGAATTAGTGCACGATCTTTATTTGACAGGATTTTTGATGTTGGTAAATGCGATAGTTTTGGGATTGGAGATGTCTGAACTTGTAAAACCTGGGTCAGTTAAGGCTTTTTTAAGCCATTTGCTCGGGGGTGAGTGATTTAATATGGAAAATCCTAAAGATTTCAAGGACGACAGTTTTCATTTGGGCTGGGTGCCGGGAGCATGCATTGAGATAGCTCGGAGATGGCATTAAGCGTTGACAAGGAAGTTACTAGAGCTTAGAATAACTGCAAATGGGAATAGGTGACGCTTTTGGAAAATTGGGAGATCTGAATAAGCTGCGGCAGCAGGCTATGACTATGCAGAAGAATTTGGCTGGACAACAGATTACAGTTGAGGAAAGCGGTGTAAAGGTGGTTATTTCTGGAGATCAGAAAATAATTGAATTGACCGTGCAGGGCATCGGCAATCCGGTATTGAATGACGTGTTAAACAAGGCCATCCGCAAGAGTCAGGAGCTGGCGGCTAAGGAGCTGATGAACGTGTCAGGTGGCATGGGCGGCCTCATGGGCGGCGGCCAGTCCTGATTTAGAGAAATCGAAGAATTCAGTTACTGACGCTTTTTGGGGAATGGCGGGGGCTTTTAGCGGTCTGGCGGCTATGACAGCAGGAGCTGAAAGGGGGAGCTTTTTTGCAGTGGTGGTTGGCTTGGGGCTGATAGCGTTTGGGGCGGCGAAGATGTTTTTGGCGGGGATAAAAGTTGAGAGTTGAGGTAGAATTTAGAGAGTGAGAGTTGCCAGAGCGATTAGTAGTTTAATTGAGGCTTTTGAGCGGTTGCCGGGGGTGGGGCCGAAGTCGGCGGCCAGGCTGACGTATTACTTGCTGCATGTGCCGCAGGCGGAATTGGACCGGTTTGCGGAAGCTATCGGAAACCTGAAACGCGGGACCAAAGAGTGCTCGGAGTGCCATAATATTTCAGAATCCGACCCATGTGATATTTGTGCTGACCTTAGCCGGGACAAGACGACGATTTGTGTGGTGGAGCAGCCGCTGGACGTGTTGGCACTGGAGAGAGGCAATGGATACAAGGGCGTGTATCACGTGCTGCACGGGGTGATCGACCCGCTGCACAATATTGGACCAGACGAAATCAGGATTCAGGAGCTGTTGGCCCGCCTTCGCCAAGGCTTCGGCGAGGTAAAAGAGATAATTTTGGCTTTGAATCCCAATATGGAGGGAGAAGCGACTTGTCTTTACATAAGAAAACAATTGAAAGATGTCAAAGTGACGCGATTGGCGCATGGGTTGCCGATGGGAGCGGATATTGAGTACGCGGATGACCAGACGTTAACGCACGCTATGGAAGGAAGACGTGAGTACTAATTACAACAGATTTGGGGACCAGGGAATGGAAAAAATGGAGAAGGGCGTGGCGGCTGCGGCTAAACCGGTAGTCAAAACAGCGGAGGAAATGTTTAAGGATGCGGTGCAATCCTTGACGGGGAATTATGGAAAGCCGATCGAGCAATCTGGGCAACCAGAACAGATTAAGCAGGATGAGGCCAAACGACTGCAGGTGGCTAGGGCCAGGTTGGCGCAGATAAACAAAGAGATAGTAGAGGCGAGAAAGAAAAGAGAAGAGCGGGAGAGCAGGAGAGTGGAAGAGCCGGAGAAGAAGCAGGAGCAGAAGAAAGTGGTGGAGAAGAAGGAAAAAGAATCGGTGCTGGCAAAGATGATAAAATCAAGACAAGGAAGCAAGGAGGCAATGCAACGTGCCAGCGGATAACAAAGTTAAACCATCCAAACCGCCGCAGGTGAGCCGGTTTGACCGGGGCCCGCGGGATTTCTGGCGGGGGAGCCGGGGTAAATTGCCTATGCTTGGAGGAACAATGATTCCTGTTGGGGGTAAAAGCTTTATTGGCCTCCGTCGAGGAAGTAGATAGGGGGAACAATTTATCAAATACGCGCTATAGCGTATTTTTGATAAAAACGGAGGATTGGTTTTTCTGATAATATCAGGGTATGAAATTGTTTAATTCGCTGACGAGAGAAGTCGGGGAGTTTGTGCCGTTGAAAAAGGGCAAAGTGGGAATGTATACCTGCGGACCGACGGTGTATGACTATGTGCATGTGGGTAATTTCAGAACTTACATGACTGCGGATTTGTTGGTGCGGCTATTGAGATACAACGGTTATGAAGTGAAGTATGTGATGAACATCACAGATGTGGGACATTTGACGGGAGATAACCTGGGAGACGCGGATTTGGGGCGTGATAGGATTGAGGAGTCGGCGAGAAAGATGGGCAAGACTGCTCATGAGATAGCCGGGTTTTACACACGGCAGTTTTTGGATGATCTGGATAGTTTGGGTTTGCAGAGACCGGACGTGTTGTGCAAGGCGACCGATCATATAGCCGAGCAAATTGAGCTGGTAAAAAAGTTAGAAGAAAAAGGATTTGCCTACCGGATTTCGGATGGGATTTATTTCGATACGCGCAAGTTTCCTAGGTATGGAGAGCTGTCTACCCTGCGGGAAACTGCTGGGGCGGCCAGAGTGGAGGTAAATCCGGAAAAGAGAAATCCAAAGGATTTTGCTTTGTGGAAATTTTCGCCAAAGAATGAGAAGAGACAGATGGAGTGGGATAGTCCGTGGGGAGTGGGGTTTCCGGGGTGGCATATTGAGTGTTCGGCCATGTCTATGAAATATCTGGGAGAATCATTTGATATTCATGCGGGTGGGGAGGATTTGCAGTCAACTCATCATCCTAACGAGATTGCTCAGAGCGAAGCGGTGACGGCGAAACCTTTTGTGAGGTATTGGGTACACGGAGCGTTTTTACTGGTGGATGGCGGGAGGATGAGCAAGAGTCTGGGAAACAATTACACAGTAACCGACCTTGATGGTAAAGGTTTTGGGCCTATGGCTTTAAGATATTTATACTTGACGGCTAATTACCGGACGCCGTTAAATTTTACCTGGAGCAGTTTGGCGGCTGCCCAAAGTGCGTATGACAAACTCGCCGAGTTTGTTAGGAGCAGGAGAGCAGGAGAGCAGGAGAGCAGGAGAGAATTATCCAAAGAGAAATTGAAGAAGATTGATCAGTTTAGAACCAGATTTTTGGAAGCGGTGAATAATGATTTGAATTTCCCCCAGGGCCTGGCGGTGGTATGGGAGATGGTAAAAAGCAATATTCCGGATATGGATAAAGCCGATCTGATTTTGGATTGGGATCAGATTCTGGGGTTGGGACTGGCTAATGCCCAGGAGGGGGTTAAGGTGCCGGATGTAGTAACTAAGTTGGTGGGCGAAAGAGAGAGCTTGCGCAAGGCGGGAAAGTTTGTGGAGGGGGATAAGGCGAGAATGCAAATTGAGGCTCTGGGCTTTATAGTTAAAGATACGCCCACCGGGCCGATAATCAATGTCAAAAGAAGTTAAAATTTTGCTAGTTATTTTGGGTACGCTGGATCTGTTGGCTGTGAATGGGGCGGTTGGCTACTTGCTGACGAAAAAGCCGAAGCCGTCTGCGGCGCCGCAGGTGAGCTATATAGACCAGTGTGGAGATGAGTGTAAAAAATATATTGATGCTCAACTTAAAAGTCAAAACTTAAAAGTCAAAACCGAAACACCAACTCCGACGCCGGCGACGAAGATAGTCTATCAGACAGCGCCCAAAACTAAGGTTCGGTCTACAACGTATGTGACGTTGGCGGGGAGTGGAAATACGACTGCTACAGATTGGGTGAATGTATCCGGGAGTGATTTTTATTTCAATCCGGCGGATTATCCGGGGCTGGTGAGCGTGTATTTTGAGGCGAATATGAAACTTATGACCGGATCTGGACGGGCGTACGTGCGGTTGTATGACGTAACGCACGGTATCGGGGTGCAGGGAAGTGAGGCGTCGACGCAAGCTGGGGTGGATACGGTAGTGGAATCCGGACAGGTGAGTTTCTGGGCCGGCAGGAATCTGATTAGGGTGCAGATGAAGTCACTGACTACCGAATCAACTTTCTACACTTCCGGTCGCTTGCGGATTATTACGGAAAACTAGTTATTTATTCATTTGACAATAAAGATTGGAGAAGTTTGCGGATGATGTGAACGTTTTGTGCAAGAAAGTGCCGTTTAATTTCGTAACTAAGGAAATAGTCGATCAGTTGTCTCGATCTGGATCATCACCCGCCGCCAATTATATAGAAGCTATAGAGAGTCTAAGTAAGAAAGATTTTTATTTCAGAATTAGAATCTGTAGAAAAGAGAGTAGGGAAGCGGGATTTTGGTTGAGACGGTTGGCTAAAGTCTGTCCAGAGTTAGCAAAGGATTGTGTCATTTTAGAGGATGAAGCCAGACAGTTTTTATTGATTTTTTCGAAAATATTAACTAAATATTCAAATGATTGAACGAATGGATAAATGGCCAAATGATAAAATGTTGAAATGGTAACGGCTGTGATTTTTGATTTGGACGGGACGGTGTTGGATAACGAACATAAATGGGAGATGGTTTTTGCCAGAGTTGCTCAGTTGAACAGCTTACCAGTTAATCAGGGACGATGGGTGCATACGCCGGGGATTGGAGTGCGGCCGAATTGGGAGAAACTGGTGGGGAAGGGGGAATTGGCGGAAAAGTTGACGAGTGAGACTTATTCCGAATATGCCAAACAGGACGACGAGGTAAAGGTAACACCGGGGGTAGAAGAAATGGTGGCGGAGGCAAAAGATCAAGGTTGGCTGACAGCGCTAGCCACGGGTACGAGCTGGAATGTAGTGGAAAAGGAGCTGGAGCAGTTGAATTTGTGGTTGGCGTTTGACGTGACGACGACGGGGGAGGAAGTGATCTTTAACAAGCCGGATCCGGAAATCTATACGTTGACGGTGCAGAAATTGGGAGTGGATCCTGAAAGTTGTTGGGTGATTGAGGATTCTCTGGCAGGAGTGAAATCTGCGGTGGCAGCAGGGATGACGGTGATGGGGCTGGTAAGTGATTACGCCAGTGCGGAAGAGCTGAAAAAGGCTGGGGCAAAAGAGGTAGTGGACAGCTTGGCGGAAGCGGTGGTATTATTGCGCGAGTATGGCGAAAAAGAACGAGGAAGTAATTGAGTTGTGGGTGACTTGGCAGAAAGTGGCGGCGGTGGCATTACTATTGGGGTTGTTTTGGTACAGAACGAACTCGTGGCCGGTGGTAGCGGTGGTGAATGGTGTCCCGGTTACCAGGTTTGAACTAAATCAGTTGATGTATGAGAAAGTGGGTCAGGATGCGATTGAAGATCTGTTGACGGACAAGATTATAAACCAAGAAATTATCAGTCGGAGAATTAAAGTGACCGATGGTGAAGTGGCTGACAAGTTGAAAAACTTGAAACAACAGATTGGGTCAGAAGAAGGTTATCAGCAAGCGCTGGCGATTCAGGGCATGACTGAAGCTCAATTGCTGGGGAGGATTAAATTGCAACTAGCATTGGAAAAAATGGTAGATCCCTCGACTGATTCGGCTAAGCTGCAGCAGGCGGTGGGAGATTTGGTGCAATCTTGGAGAGAGAAAGCGATTGTGTGGAGAGTTACTTCCGGGCAAAAATAATAGCGTTGGGGAGGGCCCGACCTGGGCCAAATACGTAGCGGCCGGTGTAGTAAAGTGTAGTAGAACCGCCGGTGTCTAAGTTGAGTGCGCCCGTGGCGCCGAGAGCCTTGAATATATAGGCAAACTGCTGCATATTGACGGAGGGGGCGATGACTACCAGGAGGCGGTTGGTGTCGATGACGCCGATGCCGACTTTGGTGCTTACGGCGCGCTGCTTGTCCGACAGGCCGGATTGGTTGTCGTCGATTTGGACGTTGCCCCCGTCTACCAGTCCTGGGTAATTGATGATGCCGGCGGTGAGTCCGCCGCCGAAGCCGGAGGAATTGTTGAGGTAGTGAGCTCCGCCGCCGTCAGTATAGACGATGGCCCGGCGATTGGACCAGCCCAACTTGTCTGCCTGGGACCATTTGGACAGTCTGGAGATGTATACCGGAAAATCGAAGGTGTTTTTCTTGGATTGACAATCGGGGTAAGTAGCTGGACAGAAATATGTACCGTTGACACCGGCAAAGCCGCCATTTTTGGCCACAAACTCGGCCAAAGAGAGGACGGGACAGTTGTCTGAACAATCGGAGTCGGAAGATACGTCGGTGAGCATTCTGGTTCCGGTCATGTCCAGAGAGAGGATGGTGGCCCGGAAATTGCCTTTGTCGGTTTTGACGGTGGCGGTGGTAATGCCGGCTCCCGGGGGACCTTGGATAACCGGTGGTATGGTAGGAGAGGGCTTGGGAGTGGGGGTAGGTGAGGGCGTGGCTAGAACAGGAGGAGGAGTAGGGGTGGGAGAGGGTGTGGGAACGGGAGAGGTTTGGAGGAGGGAGAGGATAAGAGAGAAAAAGGCAATGAGGGTTGACATTGACATATAGTAACAAATTCTTTAAGCTGAATGTAATGCCTGCGAAGAAAGACAAAGTAAGTGAGGAAGTAATTACCGAAGTGGAGGTGGAGGAACCTGCAGAGGCGAAGCCGATTTTGGAGCCACAGGTAGTGGAGGCTCCTCCGACGGTAGAACCTGTGAAGGAAGACGTGCCGCCAGCGGTGCAGGTGGTTTCCGAAGAGCCCAAAAAGGAGAATGGGTGGTTGTGGATATTGGTGGCTTTTGTATTGGGGGCTTTGGTAGGAACTGTCTCTGGATATTTAGTTGCGAAAACTCAAAAACTCCAAAACGCAAAAACTCAAACTACTGTGGCACAGACCAGTCCCACCCCTTCTCCCAGTCCTGCCACTGACGTTAAAAGGGCAGATTTGAAAGTCCAGGTATTGAATGGGAGTGGAGTTGCGGGAGCCGCGGCTAAGGCCAAAACTATGTTGGAAGGATTGGGCTATGTGGATGTGGCAGCGGGTAATGCCGACGGTGATTTTGCCGAAACGGAAATTGCCGTTAAAGACGGCCAGACGGCGGTGTATGAACTAGTGAAGAAAGACGTTGAGGACGAATATACCTTGGCTACGGAAGCGGCGAGTCTGGATGCGGATTCAGATTATGATGCGGTGATCACCCTGGGGGCGGAGTAAAGTATAATTCGGGTATGGGATTATCAGTAGGAATCGTGGGGTTGCCGAATGTGGGCCCCACGCCAGCTTACCTCCTCCCGAGGTCTACGTCCTCGCGTCGGAGGGGCGCTTTTGAGGGGCTCGACGTTTGCACACTGATTTAGGTAGTAAAATGTAGATCATGGGATTAGAGATTGGTATAGTTGGTTTACCCAACGTCGGAAAGTCCACGTTGTTTAATGCGCTGCTGAAGAAACAACAGGCATTGGTGGCCAATTACCCATTTGCCACGATTGAGCCAAACGTGGGCATTGTGCCGGTGCCGGATCCACGTTTGGCAATTCTTGCAAACGTGGTAAAGACGGAAAAAATAGTTCCGGCGACGGTGAAGTTTGTGGATATTGCGGGGTTGGTTAAAGGAGCGAGTCAGGGTGAAGGACTAGGTAATAAGTTTCTGGCTCACATTCGAGAAGTAGACGCGGTTTTGTATTTAATACGGGACTTTGACGATGAGAATATTATTCGTGCGGGATCAACAAATCCCAAAGATGATTACGAGATTTTGAAATTGGAATTAGAACTGGGCAATATCGTTAACAAGCCGGAAATAGTGGTTTTAAATACCGATGAAGATAAACTGACGGGTGAGGGCCTAAGGATTTGTGCAAAGCTGGAAGAGGAGTTGGCGGCGTTAAAAATGGAACTAAGGCTCCAGCGGCCGCCGGAGTAATTCATACTGATTTTGCCAAGAATTTCATTAAAGCAGATGTAGTAAATTGGGAGGATTTTGTGAAATTCGGGGGGTGGGTGGGGGCGCGGGAAGTGGGGAAAGTGCGGCTGGAAGGCCGGGATTACGTGATGCGAGAAGGCGACGTGGTTGAATTTAAGGTGGGAGTTTAAAGACCTGGGGCCTCTGGAGGAGTATTATTGTTAGGTCTCATTAATATGGCATATATGAAGGCATACGGACCTATTTCCCAAAGTACATTTTTGATCGGACATACATACTCAGCGTGCCCATCTCTATCTCCCTCATGACGATATAGAACTATACCCTCGTCGTCTTGTCTGCTTCCGCCAAATTTTGCGTCACAGGAAGCTACAGGTTCCAGTCCAAGGTCGATGGCAAACCAAATGGCGTCTTGAGAATGAACCGTGGGGGGCAACGCCTCTATTGAGTCACCGCTAAATCCCATAGACTCAAGTGCGTCTTTAAAGCAATTAGCCATGTTTTGAGTATAACCTATAGTAACGATTATTGCAATTGGTGGAATTTAAGGTGGGGGTGTAAAATCCCTCTCATGGCAATTCGAGTAGAACTCGCTGGTTCCTTCTTGGAGGCGGCAGAATTTTTGGATGATGTGAGTGCCAAGATTCAGGGGAATGGTGACAATTTGCCGATTCAAGTTCTCCGACTTTTAGTCTCTGTACCGCCGTGGGTTATGTCGTATTTCTGCATTGAGATGCATCACACGTTGAGTAACACTAACACTGAGGTTTGAAATTTTCGTTAAATTCTTGTTATAATCAGGGTCATGAATAAGTATGACTTGACGGTTTTGGTTAAAAAGGCGGAGGGTGTCGAGGCAAAAATTGAGAAATTAGTAAAAGCCCTAGAGGGTAAACTGGGAAAGTTTACGGAGATGGGTAAGAAACAATTGGCGTATCCGATTGCCAAAACCCGGGAAGCGATATTTTTGAATTGGGTGGTTGAAATTCCGGAGGCGGGGGTGGTACAATTGACCAAGAAGTTAACTATAGATAAAGAGATTTTGCGACATTTGTGTCTACGCGTTCGTTAAATAAAGTTCAGCTGATTGGAAATCTAACCCGGGATCCGGAGCTGCGGTATACGCCCCAGGGGACTGCTGTGTGTACTTTGGGTATGGCGACTAACCGGACGTGGGTGACGGAATCTGGGGAGAAGCGGGAAGAGACAGAATTTCACCGCATTGTGGCGTGGAACAAGCTGGCTGAACTATGCAGCCAGCTGCTGTTTAAGGGTCGGAGAGTGTACGTTGAAGGCCGATTGCAGACGCGGCAGTGGACGGGCCAGGATGGTCAACCTCGGCAGGCGACGGAAATTGTGATTGAGGATATGCTGGTACTTGATAATAAAAGACAAGATGGAGTTGAGGAAACACCTGTTGCTGAAGTAGCTCCTGCTCCTGCACCTGAAGCGGCAGTAGCCGAGGATATCCCTTTCTAGCATGTTGCAGAAGAAGAAAATTATCAGGGTGGCCAGGAATTGCCAGTTTTGCAAAGAGAAGAAAGAACCCAACTTTAAAGAAGTGGCGGGGCTGTCTAAATATATTTCAGAACGGGGACGGATTTTAAGTCACGACAGAACCGGGGTGTGTTCACGGCACCAAAGAGCATTGGCCACGGCAGTAAAGAGGGCTAGGCATTTGGCACTCTTGCCCTTTGTCTCCGGTCTGTAGTAGAGTAATTAAACATGCGCAAGAATTTATGGATTGTAGTGTTGGTGGTGCTGGCGGGTTATGGTGGGTTTTTGGTTGGGGAGCAAAAGCTGAAGTTAGAGATTAGAAATTGGAAACTAGATGTAGTCACTCGGGAGACGCCGAAAAGTACGGCGGCTGATTTTGGTTTGTTTTGGACAGTATGGGACAAGTTGAACGAGCAATACGTGGATAAATCTAAACTGGTCCCGCAAAAGATGGTGGAGGGCGCGATTTCGGGAATGGTAGCGGCGGTGGGAGATCCATACACGGTGTTTTTGCCAACAGCGCAGAATAAAGAAGCCAAAGACGAGCTGGACGGAGTGTTTGAGGGGGTGGGGATCCAATTGGGATTTAAAGATAGTAAACTGGCCGTGGTGGCTCCTCTGGAGGGGACGCCAGCCAAAAGAGCTGGAGTGAAGGCGGGGGACCTGATAGTGCGCATCAAGGACAAGTCTACGGAGGGAATGACTTTGCCGGAAGCGGTGAGTATGATTCGGGGGCCAAAGGGGACATCAGTGGAGTTGACATTGGTACGTAAAGGTGAAGACAAGCCTATTGAGGTGAGCCTGACGCGGGATACGATTTTAGTCAAAAGCGTGACCGTAGAATTTAAAGACGGGGTGGCGATTTTGAAATTAAATAGGTTTGGCGACCGGACGCAGGAAGAATGGAATGAGGCGGTGGCTAAAATTAGGGATGAAAAGATCGTTTTGGATCTGAGGAATAATCCGGGAGGGTATTTGGATGGAGCGGTGTATATGGCCGGTGAGTTTTTGGCGCCCGGAAAAACGGTGGTGGTGCAGCAGTATGGCGATGGAACTAAGGAAAACCGGAGAGTGGACCGCAATGGCAGATTGCTTAAAGCCAAATTGGTGGTGCTGGTAAACGAAGGTTCGGCCTCGGCGGCGGAGATTCTGGCAGGAGCTTTGCAGGACTACAAAAGGGCTAAGATTGTGGGCGTAAAGACTTTCGGTAAAGGCAGTGTGCAACAACCGGAAGATTTTCCCGGCGGAGCGGGGTTGCATGTAACAATCGCCAAGTGGCTGCGGCCCAGCGGAGAGTGGATTGATAAAATCGGCGTCAAACCGGAAGTGGAAGTAAAACCAGATGACAAAGACGAATCCCATGATTTACAATTAGAAAAAGCCGTGGAGATGCTATGAAGACACTAGTCAGACTTGCCGTAGCTATACTTGTTATTGGGGCGGTTTTCGGCGGAGCGGTGGGAGACAGAATCTGGGGATACAAAATACTGGATAAATATTGGCCTAGATTAAAAACTCAAGAACTCCAAAACTCAAAAACTCAAATTGTGACGGAGGAGAATGTGGTAATTGAGGTGGCGGAAAAAGTAAGCCCAAGCGTGGTCACGGTGGGGATTAAAAAAACCCAGATATTTAGGGAGATTGACCCGTTTGATTTTTTTGGAATGGGGAGAATACAGCAGAAGAAGGTCGAGCAAGACATCGGGACCGGATTTATTTTGACGGAAGACGGGTTGGTGGTGACGAATAAACACGTAGTTGGGGATACGCAAGCGACTTACAAGATTGTAACTAAAGATGACAAGACATATGAGGTGCAGAAGATTTATCGGGATCCGGCCAATGATTTGGCGATTTTGAAAGTTGACGCCAAAGAATTGAAACCTGTTGAGTTGGGAGATTCCAGCAAGCTTAAAGTGGGGCAGATGGTGATAGCCATCGGAACTGCTTTGGGTGAATTTAGACATACAGTTACCACCGGAGTTGTATCCGGCTTGGGAAGGGGAATTACTGCTGGTAGCCCGCTGGAGGGAGCTGTAGAGCGGCTGGATAACGTGATTCAGACGGATGCGGCAATTAACCCAGGGAATTCGGGAGGACCATTACTTAACTCCTCGGGTCAGGTGATCGGAGTAAATACTGCTATTTCTCCGGAAGGACAGAATATCGGATTTGCCATTCCTATTAACGTCATAAAGGACGCGATTGATAACTTTAATAAAACCGGCCAATTTAGCCGACCATATTTGGGGGTGCGGTACAGAATA
>Ga0075787_107_pt1 | contig 25218 bp, 39 predicted proteins | sample RifGroC1_FD_67883 | JGI IMG/M metagenome (GOLD analysis project Ga0075787, IMG submission 67883) | Microgenomates bacterium GW2011_GWC1_46_20
TATGACATTAACCTTACCAATAACGACTCCGTCCCCTGTCCGTCCATCCCTTTCCTCTTCAGCTACCCAAGCAACCAAAGTTGGACCGGACGTTTCTCCTTTACTTCTACAGAAGTTGCCCCCAACCATAGCTATCAAAACCAACTTCAAGTCACCACCTCCATTTCAGACTTCAACCCTGGCAGTAAACCCATCACCATCTCTGCCACTTCTGATTCTCCCACACTCTCCCTTCAAGCTAGCGCCACTTATGTTCTCCTTCAAGCTGGAGACTTTAACCACAACAGCCAAGTAGACATCTACGACTTTGCCATTTTTGTGGCAGACTTCGGCAAAACCGACTCCCCCGCAGACCTTAACGGAAATGGTAAAGTAGATATATTCGACTTCGCTATATTAGTTGCCAATTTCGGAACATGAATCTCAAAAAATTTCTCCTGCCCATAGTTGCCCTCCTTGTTTTGATTGTTGGTTTAGTCATCGGCTTTAGTCTTGTCAAAAGACCGATTCGCACCTCCACTTCCGCCTCTGCTAGCCTAGTCGACCTTTCTCTATCTCCATCCGCCACTACTATTTCCCCAGACCAAACCGTCACCATCAACATTCTCGTCAATAGCCACACCTACAAGGTAGTAGCTGCAGAAATCGTGCTCGAATATCCTGCCGATAAGCTCAAGGGGGTCTCCCTTGTCCCTGGCGATTTTCTTCCCCTGATTTTCGTCCCCTCCTCCATCAGCCCGGGATCCGCCAGCATCACCTTAGGCAGCGGCACGTCTGGTCATCAAGGGTCCGGCGTTCTGGCCATCCTCACTCTCAAGGCCACCTCCTCCGGCCCCGCTCTCATCTCCTTCGCCCCCAATACCCAAATTTCCGGCCTTGATGCCAATGGCAATGCCGTCCCTACCAATATCCTCGGTGACTCAAATGCCACCACCCTGACAATTGCTTCCGCCCCCACTCCTACTCCCACTCCTACCCCCACTCCCGCTGGCAACAGCGAACCCAATTCCTGTGGCGGTACCTGCGGTAGCAACTACAACTGCAAAGCCGATCTTTTCTGCTACCAGGGTTTCTGCAGAAACCCGCTTTGCAAAACCACCGCCTCTTGCATCTGCTCTTCCCCCACCCCCCCTCCTACTCCCACTACCCGCTACCCACAACCCACCCCAGAAACCGTCGTCTGGACTCCCGAACCCTACACTCCTACAGACACCCCCACTCCTACCCCGACTTTAATTCCCCTGCCTACGGAAGAACCCTCCTCGCCCCAATTCCCCTGGCTACCTATTGCCGGCATTTCAGCTGCTGTTATTGGTCTGGTCATTTTCTTGATCCGCAAATTCCGCCGCCCGCCTCTTGACATCCCCCCCGTCTCTCCCCCACAATCAACGTAACATGACGCCCGCCCTCCTCGCTCTAGTCCTGGCTCCCACCCTGTCCTTCATTTCTCCCACCCTCAACCAAGCTTTAATCGGCAGCTCTGTGGCCATCAAAGTCGCCGTCACCAATTTTGCCCTGGTGGATTACAAAACCCACCCCAAACTAGTTCCCGGCCAAGGCCACCTGCATCTCTGGCTGGATCAAGCCAAGCCCATCACAGCTTCCGCCATCAAAGCCACCGCCCCCACCTATACTTTCGAAAACGTCAAGCCTGGAACCCATACTTTAGTCGCGGAACTGGTCGCCAATGACCACTCCTCCCTCGTTCCCCCCATCACCGCCTCCGTCAAATTCACCACCTCGTCTGCATCTCTCCCCACTACTCCCTACTCACTACTCATCCCCATTACCATCGCTTTTCTTTCTCTGGCCTTAGCCCTGTATTTTATTTCTACAGTAAAACCACAGACCGGTAAATCTGCTCCAAAGTCGCGCTCCAAGACTTCCAAGCCCCGCTCTCGCAGGTAACCTCAATTTTGTACACTCGGTCCCCTTTTTTGGCTATGGCCACTTGTTTAGTTTCCCTTGGCCCTCCCCAAGTCAGTATCACCAAACTGGCCGAATCCGTATTAATGTAGCCTCTCGCCTGGGTCACCCCTTCCGCCATCTTATCCGCAATCGTCGGCAAGTCCCGGGCGTCCTCTTCCACTGTCACCACCATCTTCACCCCGCCCCCCGGCTCGCTAAACGTCATCCCCTCCACTTTCCAATCACTCGGATACTTCAATCTGAATTTCAGGAGTTTATTGGTATACACCCCCTCCAGTTTTTGCGCCGGTGCCACCTCCCGATTTTCCGCCCACCCGTGGCCATAATCCTTCGTCTCTGCAATTTTCCACTCTCTCCAATCCCACACCGTAAACATCATTCCCCCCACAATTAATGCCCCGACTGTTAAACGTAGTATACTCATATTATGAAGTTTATTTTACCATTGCTCCTCCTCGTTCCCTTCGTCGGCCTGTCTCTCTCCCGCGACCGCCACTACGTGTATCTTAACTTCGGCGGTCTCAAGGGCGTCTCCAAAGTCAATTACACCCTGGTTTACGATTCCACCACTGGCCAGAAGGGCTTCGAGGGCGGCTTCAAACTCAAGCCCAAAATCTCCAGATCCAGCCGCCGCCAAATATTAGGTACCTGTTCTTCCGGCCGCTGTGTCTTCCACCGCAATGTCAAAAATGTATCTCTCGACGCCACTTTCACCCTCCGCTCCGGCGGCACCACCAACGTCACCAAATCCCTCCCATAAAATATGGATACTTTTTCTAACCAGCCCGGCTCCAGCCACCTCTATATCCTGCCCCAAAACCCCGCTTTGGACGTCAGAAATGATCTGGTCTTTTTCTCCATCTTTTTCGCCGTGATCTTCAGCCTGGCTTTAACAGCCATACTCAAAACAAAAATCTTTGGCCTGGCTTTAGCCGAATATGTAAAACCAATTTGGTATTTTGTCTTCATATCCGTCGGGGTGGTCATTTGGCAATATCTGGTCGGAGTAAATTTAGATGGCAATTCACTACAGCTTCGTATTAGCCAGTGGATCTGGGAGCTAGCGGTTCTTGCTTCCGCCTACAAACTAAGCAAAATTCCCAAATTTAGCTATCACAATATGTTTTTCCTGGGAGTTTTGTACAGCCTTTTTATCCATGGTCTAAAAGTTTCTATTAGGTATTTCTTTTACGCCAAAACCCTTCTCTATGTACTAGACAGATTCTTATACGGCAGCTTGCTGGTAATGCTTATTGCCGCAGGTCTAGGATCCATGTTAATCTTACTTCGGAACAGAAAGCTCAAATGAAAAAGTGTTTTCCACTTCTTATCACCCTCCTCTTTGCTATACCGCTTTTGGTCATATATTAGTCCTATTGGTCTTAATTGTCCTATTGGACCTCTCGTTTTTATCCTTTCAAAAAGTGCCGTGTCCACCGCATCCACCTTGCTCCAATACTCTTTGGGGATTCTCCACTCTAAAATCAACCCCTTCATAATTTACTATCCTAGTCTCATGCCAGTGTTTTCCCGAATCCACATATTTTCCCTCCCGATTGATAAGTAGTACCCCTTCTTTCAAGGCAAAAGGCCATAGGTCCACGACTTGCTCGCCTGCTTCATTTTCAACTTTGAAAGTTTCTGGAAAACGGCTATTTTCAATTTTTTTAACTTTAAGTCCGTGTTTTTCAAACCATTCGATCCACCATTTTTTGTCTTCTAATTCCGGATGAAAATCAATGTCGTGATGGTTTCTGGATACTTTACCGAGTGACAAATCAATCGCCAATCCCCCTCCCATAAAATACCTTTTTCCAGATGCGGCCGCTGACCTGGCCATTTCCAACGCTAGCGTCACCAATTTATTGGTGCTTTCATCAATTGAAGCCTCCTTTGAGAATCTTTCATCGTCCACCTCGTAATTCTATCAAAACTGAATAGTTGTAAAAAACGAGAGATTGATTATGCCACATCAAACTTAGCCTTTGTTTCAGCCATCCACTTCTCCCCTTCTTCCTTAGGTTTGCCTTCCATTGCTTTCATCAAGTCGGCATGTGCGGTTGTGTAGTGCTCATGCATTGCCCCAAACCAATCCTCAAAAGTCTCGCCCTGGGCCATAAATTCACAAACATCACATTTTAAAGATTTCATAAGTCAACTATACCACTTAAATGTAATCGTCTAAAAATTGTTTCAGCCCCACCAGGTCTTTTTTATCCGGATCGTAGTGATATGAAGCTATCCCAACCGATTGCGCGCTCTTTACCGCCTCCGGATTGTGTTCAAAATACACCATGTCTTCCGGCTTCGAGCCAAACCGCTCGAGCAATATTTCATAATACCTAGGATCAATTTTCTCAGGATTATGTTTCAGAGTAAATACCCCATACGGCATTTTGTCCAAACCGAATTTTTTAAACTGTTCGTCGTTCGCCCCCGTCAAAATGATTTTTCTATTCGGATATTGCTCCAGCAAATCCTGCATTGGTTTATAGATCCCCTCCCCCTCTATCACAAATGCCTCCACCGCATCCACCAAAATCGTTTTCATTCTTACCTTTTCCTTCTTGGATTCGGGCTTGAAGAGATAAAGTCTATAGTTTTTGCAATAGCAGATTCTTTTTTAGCGACAGTTTTTCCGTTGTCTTTGACACCCTTTATCTCATAAACGGGGACGTCCTCTCGTACTTGGAGATTCACAACGTTTGACACCTTCGTTTTGCTCCTTTGTGCTGCTTCCACAGGCTGCGGAATGTCAACTCTAGTAAGCTCATTGGCCAAAAGCACATTCTCCACGGCTTCATCTGGAAAAATGTCGATCTTTTTTATTCCATTTTTGGTCTTCGTGACAAGTCCCATAGTCTCTGGATCAACCTCAAGAGAGATATTAACTATGGCTGCAATTTCATGTTGTATCAACGCAGCAAATCCATCCACACTTGCAACTTCAACATCCTCATTCTCTATCCGGTCAACTAGTTCAGAGAGAGTTTCAATACTCCTCTCCAATGCCTCTTCGGCCTCTAAAGTTGCTAATGACTCTTCAGGCTCTTCAGTCGCCCCAGTTTCCTCTTCCATGTTAGGTTCAGCCGGTTCATCCTCCCCACTGCAATTTCCGTCCGTATCACACACGCTCCCACTTGCGTCAAAGCCCCCATCGGGAGCCCCCGCACCGCCTCCCCCTACAGACGACCCTTCGGATTCTCCCCCCTCAAATTGCCCCGCTGCTGCTGCACTGTCCTCTTCTTGCCCATCTTGAGAGTCAGGCACATTCCCTAGGTCATCCAAGCCCCCTTCCTGCGTCAAAGCGAGGTATCTTGCCAACCCCAGAACCCTTCCGCTTATTCCTTCTTTTAACCCAAAGAAAAGAGAGATTAAAACGATAAGAACCACTATTGATATTGTCTTAAGCCGGATGGGTCTTTTCCTTTTTATTTTGGTCATTCCAACAATCATGATAATAGATTTAACTCATCGGCGTCAATTCTTCTACTATTTACGTCATATCGCTACTTCATGGGCTCCGCAGGTAGGATCTTTCGGCGCCGGCTCGCACTGAGCTTGCCGAAGTGCTCGTCCTCTACACACCTATAAAGTCCCAATAGTCGTCCTTATTTACACTTCGCCAACCGGCCCCGGGGTACGTTTCCCTCCAGGTTTTCGGCGGTACACTTTTAGTCTTCTGCCATTTAATCTCTACCGCTTCAAATCTCCCCCCTTCCTCCTCGATATAATCCACCTCTTGTTTGCTCCATGTTCGCCAAAAATATCTGTTCGGATATCTCCGCAAAATCAAATCTCGTTTCACTCTCTCCATTACCACAAAGTTTTCCCACAGTTGGCCAACGTCGCTACGCTGCTCAAGTGGGTTAAAGTTATTTATCACCGCGTTTCGCACTCCCACATCCCAAAAATATATCTTTCTCGACTTGCTGATCTCTTTTCTCAAGTTCCGGGAAAGCGGGGGCAACCTGAATATCACAAACCCCAACTCCAGAAGGCGTATGTAGGTAGCGACAGTTTTCTGGTCTACTCCCACCAACGACCCTAGTTCTGTATAGGACACCTCATTGCCAATCTGCAAAGCCAGAGCTGTCACCAGTTTCTCAATCATCTCCGGATTCTTCAGTCCGGCAAACTCCAGCGCATCCTTATATAGATAATTCTTAAATATTGTCCTGAGTGTGTCCTCGGCACCGCCCGAATCCACCACTGCCTCCGGATACAATCCGTATCTCAACCGCCGTTCTAACAACCTCCCCGCCTCTTGTTTGTCCGCGTTCGCTTCAGTCATAAGCAGCGGCGGCAAAGTATACTCCACCGCCCTGCCCGTCAAGGGCTCCTTTATCTTGTTAGACAAATCGAAAGAAGACGAACCTGTTGCAACTACCTGTATCTGGGGTAACACGTCCGCCACCAGCTTCAATGTTAAACCAATGTTGCGCACTCTTTGGGCCTCGTCTATTACCACCAGCTTTGCCCCGCCAAAATAACTCTCCAGTTCAGTAGATGTCCTGTTAGTTAGAGCCAATCTGACATCTGGCTCGTCACAGTTCAAATATCTTACAGAAGTCTGCTCCTGTAAATTACTATAATTTCCGGCCCATGTCAAGCCCCCTTATTCGAATAACATTCCACTCTGGCTCCATGTTCCTAGTATTAATCTGACTAACGGTTTATCACAAATTGTAAAGGCTTTCCAGAATCCAATATGGGCGGAACAAACGAGAGAAAGATTGAAGCAAATAAAATTATTAATTAAAGTCGTAACTATTTAATTAAAATATCCGTTTCCAACGTTTAAATGCCTTAACATCTGAAGAATTTAATTTATACCATTCTCCGCGTAACCGTTTTGACTTAAATCTATTATGCCAATATCTTTCAACGCCCCTCATGTCATCAGTTTCTATTTCATGTAGCCATTTAATTGGTTCTGAACCAAGCAGGGTAATGTCATCTCTACGTCGATTTAAATCTTCTGCAAAACCAATTTTATAATCTCCATGTTGAAAACCTAAATATACGAATCCGCTTTCCGCCTTGTCAGTTTCAGGAGTTTCGTTTATTTTTTGATATTTTTCCACAATCAAATTGCATATTTTAACTACATCATCGTAGCCTTTCTTGTCCTTAATGTGTTGTAGAATTGTAAATGCTAAATTTTTGGTCAGACCAAGGTTTTTATAAAAAGTTGATGAGTCTGGAAAATTAGCGTTATTGAGATGCTTAACGTCAAGCGACCCTCTTGTAACCAGGGACGGGTTTCGGATATCTTGATATATAGGCACAAGTATTGATAAAGTATATATCAATGCCCAGATTAGATCGTCCCCACTTCCCCAACCAATATTACCACGTTTTCAATCGGGGTTTTGATCGTAAAGAACTATTTAAATCAGAACCAGATTATATACGTTTTCTTTCCAAACTCGAGGAGTCAGTAAACAAATTCGACTGGCTCATCTACTCCTACTGTCTTCTTCCCAACCACTTCCACATTCAAACCCAAGTCAAAGAAGATTCTCTAGGTGTGATTCTCCACTGGCTCCAAACATCACATTCGGTTTACTTCAACAAAAAATATAAACATTCCGGAGCTGTATTCACCAATAGGTTTAAATCCATTCTCATTCAAAAAGAGGTTTACCACCTAGGCCTTTCCAAATACATCCATTTAAATCCTGTCCAGGCCAGATTGTCCCCCACTCCCCAAGACTACCCATATTCCAGCTACCCCGAAATAATTAACGAACCAAAACATCAATATAAGATCATTGACAAAAGATCCATTGAATCGTTAACGGGACAAGCATCATTAACCCAATATCGTCAATTTGTCGAAGAATCATCAATTCTAAACTACGACCCTTCAGTCTCTGTCCGTGGTATCGCCGGCTCCGACCGTTTCCGTTTCCAGTTCGAATAATGTCCTGTTGTGCTCCGTGTTCCTAGTTTCGCTCTGACCACTGCTTTGTCCCATGTTCTCAAGGCTGTATAGTCCTGAGTATGCCGAAGGATTTCAAAACCCAAAATGTTCGGTTGAACAATCATTTAATTACCCTGACCTCATCAGAGTCAACCCCAAACTTGATTTGAGCCGCTTTTGACGATTCAAGAGCCATAAATTCAAACGGGGCTGTAATCATAAAGGTGTTCACCCTAACACCATTTCTAAACTCATTCGGAACATCACGACAATCTGAGGACATGCTCCCAATTTTGTTTGCCAAATCACTTATCAAATCCATATCCAAATATCCTGCATCATTGATACCATAATAAACTGATTGGTAATTGTCTGGATTTCCATCATACAACCCCTCAAAGTACCAAAACCTTCGTACTCCAAACATTGTTGTACATGTTGGATGAGTACTTCCACCATAGCCTTCTTCAATTAATGGCGAAATATCACCCAACGTACTTACGTTAAGAGTTATCTTGAGAGGTTTCCCATTTTCACTTATGGGTGGTAGTTCAAAAGCGGGTTTGAACTGCTTATCCCTAGCCGTTACGGCAAACGACAAAACTTTACCGTCTTCATTAGTTAATACGTCGACATAGTAATATTTGTTCACAAATACATAATCTTTCAAACTTTCTTTTTCGATACTATTGACAATAGCTGGGTTACCAAGGGCGTTAACGAAATTAGATATATGAACATTAGCCGAAAGGCTTTCTAATTTTTTATATTGCATTGGAATATTGCCAAGAGTCTCTTTATATTTTATTGCAAGCCATGAAACAGGCGTCGACAATGTTATCCCAATTGCCACAGTTCCTACAATTAACCAACCAATCACAAAAAGGTAGTTGTTTTCCAACTTACTGACAATACGCTGCTTTAATGTTATTTTATGTTTAGAAAGCATACGATCACAAAACTAGATTGCTTCAGGTCAAGCTTGCCGAAATGCTCCGATGGTTGAAAGCCGTGAGAACCTTTTTCATCAAGCAGATAATTACGCCTACGTTAGCCACAGAGGTAGATGTTGCCATCCTGTATGACTGCTTCAAAAACGACAAACCAGCCTTGGAAATGGCGCTAAGATAGAAGCAGGATTGTACTAGTACAAATAATGTAAAATATATATTATGGCTCTGTTACAAAAATATTGCGCTAACTGTGGTAAACGAACCAAAAATACTGGCGGGTGGAGATATTCACCGATATTTTGCAGCATACAATGCGAAAATGAACACGAAGAAAAACATCGTCAAAGACTTAAAGATGACCCCAAATACGCTACCGAATACAAGAGAGCGTCGTACTTCACGGGTGTTTACCTTATTTTATTCGGGGTAATTCCAATATTAGTCCTGGTATATGCAATCTTTTTTACCTAAATTCTGAAACTAAAGCTAGAACAATGAACACTCAAGGACTAATGGTCAAGGACCTAAAACAATTTCTTAAATTGGTTATTAAACCGATACTAAACAATCCCGATTCTCTTCGAAAAAGCAAGAAATGGAAAAACATAGGACTATCTTCAAGAGAGTGTCTGGGATTATTTCTTATCTGTATTGCCGGGCGAGAGCTAACGGGAGAAGATTGGACTATATCCTCCGACCCTGAAACAGATGATGGGATTGTTGTCTGCAGAACGCCACCACGAGAAGGAGAAGCTTTCGCAACTGAGCAAACATACGTTCCAAGTTTCACGCCGGGTTATATTGACGACTTAGTACTCGAGGCGATAAAAGTAAAATCATCTCGTGGTTCTGATTATGGTAAGGACAGACATTTAATTATTTACTGTGGCAAAGCGGGTTCATTAGACCTACAGTTAATAAAAAGGGAGATTGCGTCAAATGACATCTTTTCTTCATTTTGGGTAATAGCCAGAATGTCACCAAAAAAATGGGAATTTATTGTCTCAAATATAAAAGGCACCTCTGACGAACCAACGGCTTTTCAAATAATAATCCACAGCGATTTTAAGGATTGGGGAATCAAGTCTTTAGGTAGACTGTGAGGAATATAATTAAAGCATGGGAGATACTGGCAGGCCCGAATATACCGACGAGCAATTTCAAACATGGCTTGATGACATGACCCCGTTCCTCAAGTTGGGGAACTCTTTATATCATGCACTAGACAAGGCAAGTCTTATAAAACACAAAGACAGTGTTTATCGAAAGTTCAGGCTGGGAGACTGGTTTTGCGAAAAAATAGAGACTTATCGACGTTTCCCAGGCGAAATTGTAAATAGTATTTTTGTACAGGTAATTATGGCGGTCGACGAAAAAATAAGACAAGGTTCACAAATTACCAGTGACGAATGGCGAAATTTACGCTTTTTTGCCGAAAAACACAAGAGTTGTCAACAATTCTTTATAAACCGAACCGAAACCACACAAGTAGAGCCAAACAAAATTGCAGAAGTTATAGAAAGGCTTGAAATCGAAAAAACCGACTACGACGATGTAGCCAAAGAAGCTAAGAAGGCAATGGAAGCGATGTTGCCTAATTCATCTAGGTAGTGGTCTTGTTTTGAACTACAGAAGCAAGCTCAACCCTATGCCCACATTTCTTGCATAAATAGACCTGGTTCATTTGTCGGAAACCAAACTCCCCACAAATTATGCAAATATTATTTACGAAATATTCATTGTAATCCGGCAAGAATTGCCCATATTCCTTTCTAATTTTTTGTAAGATTGAGTTGAGTTGCTGAACATATTTCTGGTTAGGGATAAGATGATAGAAACAGGTTAGATATTTATAAAAGTCCTCAGTACCAACACCATTTACTTCTTTCCAAAAGTGGAATGGAACATAAGCTCTACCCAGGATTTTTTCTGATAGCCCAACAAAAGAATCGAATAGAACTAGAACAATAAATAAATCTTCAAAGCCTATCTTTCCTGGTTGGACATTCAGTTTTAAGTTCGTGGTCTTTTTTGTTCGCGAATTTGTAGACACCCTAAACTTAGTGTCACCATATCCTTTAAGTAATTCCTGTCTATGTCCTAGAATTTGCCAATCGCCGTCAAATTCTACGTTCACTTTATAAATATGGTTATGTACAATGACATCCCTTAAAACAAATACTTCGTTTAATAAGTTTTCAAAATCTTTTTCTGAAAAATTAGCTTCTCTCGACTTAAACATCACGGTCAAATCCTCAGCCACACTTCTACTGACGGTTCTTTTTTCAAGATAATAAATTCTATTTCTATAAGCCTCAATACCTAAGACCGTCAGAACTATTCCTGCCGTAGCGTAAGTATTTTCGTGAGGGCTCACTTGGAATTGTTTCTCACCGAAATCTTTTTTTAAGTAAGTTTCAAAACATTTCTCTAGGAAATCTGGGACCAATAACTCGATGTAGCTTGTACCAATCACTGTTACCAATTTTTCTTTGTGAATTTTATTATTCTTCATGGTTCATGAGGGCTTCATCATCTTTCTTTTGCTCGCCGTTACAGGGTCTACGACAAAAGTATAAAATAACGGTCTCTCGTAGAAAATCATGCACCAAACGGATTGGTTGGTTTCTGGAACAGAGTTGAACCCATACACGAACGTATCTTCTCTCACCCTCTCCCATCTCATACCTTTTAGCGTGTGGACTACTTTTTCTTCAAATTTCGGGAGTAGCCAGTGATGTTCCACCGACCAATCTTTTGGTATAGGCTTTTTGAAGTGGTTGTAAAATAATCCTCGTATATACTTGTCCAAGACCCTGTAAATCCTTGCGTGGTCTTCAGGTTTTATATGCATGGCCGTCTTTTTACCGTGGTAATTACCAAATCCATCATAGTAGTCCACTAATGACATCTGTTCAAACATCTTTAATCCCAATGCGGGTTTTCTTCTCATCGACCTCGCTACAGAGTTGTCTAGTAAAATAGTTGCTGACTGAGACTGTTCGTAAAGAATGGATACCAAGAAATTACGAAAAAATTCCTCATCCATCTGAAAACCACTATTACAAGTTTTACAACTTGGTACTGTTATAAATGGCACATTTGCGGTTATAGAGAATAAGTTTCTTGCAGGGATATGTTCTCTCGTATCGGCTTCTTTTCCACAGTACACACAAACACTCATATTCCCAAAAGAGCCTTTACTGGACCCCATAAAGCTACCAAACTAGCAGAAAAGTTGATAAGACCAATTATCCCAGTCCCAACCGACTTGATAACTGCCATACTACGTTTCTCCGCGGGGACCTTAAATTGTTCAACCAAATAATTCAATTGTTGAATAATTTCCTCTTTCTGGATTTTGCCCAGTCTGTCTTCCTTCAAAACTGCTTCTGCAAATTCCTTTATTTTGTCAGCGCCGTCACTATTTACTTGCTGTATACCACTCATATTTATTTCCAGAGAGCTAATATATCCGGTGTTCACACTTCCCACCACGCTCCTGTCTATTGCAATCGAATTAAGAGTTACTGGTGCGTGATTTATGACGGGAGGCTTTGGTTCTGGAAACCGGGCACCGATTCTACCAATACCAAGAGTGGCATCCATCTGGTCAGATAAATAGTTAATCATTCGCTCGTAACCTTGACTTCGTGACTCCTGCGCTTGAGCAAGTTTCCAATCACAGTCAACACAGAGTGGCCCAAACTGATACTGAACAATGGCTTGTTTACCACACTGACAACATTTCATAGATTGAATTATAAGCCCAGAAGGACAACAAACGAAGAAGATAAGTCCTAGAAAGGAAATAGTTGACCGCCACCGATTTTTAATGCCTTGGAGAGTTTATGTAGGTTGATTAAAGATGGGTTTCTCAAGCCCCTCTCAATCTGACCAATGTAAGTAAAGTGCATACCGGCACGGTCGGCTAATTCCTCTTGGGTGAGTTTTCGTTCCTCTCTAAGTTTCCTTAATTGTTTGCCAAATGTTCTTCGTACATCCTCCATGACCTAATGTTCTTGTAAAGAAGACTATGTATCCAGAGACGATAAGTCTCATTTATGATAAAATTCCTTTGATGGAGAATAAGTGGTACAGGCGAACACTGGTCATAATTGCTTTACTTGTCTTTTTCTTTCCGGCAGGTCTGTATCTAATGTGGAGGTATGCCAATTGGGGTAAGAAAACTAAATGGATAATTACAGGCGTATTTACTGTAGTTCTAATTTTGGGTAGTTCTAGTAGTAAGAAAAGTACCATGACTCCTGTTCCTACTCCTCAGCCAGCTGAGAAAAAAGAAGAAAAACCGACAACCACTAAAAGTCCGCAGGAAATATTTGAGGAAACTCTTTCCAACACCATACACAAAATAGATAGTAATATAAGTTACCGTATTATCGAAACAGAAAATGCAGACCTAGACAGGCCAAAAGATACAAAAATGATAACCGTGAGTGTAGATGTAAAAAGTTTCTTTGACAAAAACTCATTACTCAGAACATCAGGCAAAGTATCTTCGGGCGTTTTTCAAGCAGTCTTTGGCAATTCAAGCTTAAATGCTTACGATATTGTTGTTTGGTATTATGCAGAAACAACCGACAAATATGGTAACAAAAAGGATAATATCGTTCTTTCGTATGCAATTGATAAAGCTACGTTCGACAAAATAAATTGGAACAATTTTGACCAGTCAAATCTTTGTAATTTTCTTGAACAAGAAGCTAAAACAAGTGGAACATTTGACACCGACTGCAAAGTACTCGTAAATATCAAATAGTTTAGTCGGTAGTTGATGAACTTTAGTTAAAACAGTGATGTAACAATACTCTTGAAACTGTAAAATACTGCTAATGAGCGACGATACACCAGCCAAGAAAAAACTTATTACACATCTTAAAGAGCGGCATCCCGAAGTAGCAGACAAAGATAGCCCTCATCTCTTAAAAGATATTCGGCGTTTTGTGGCAGTGGTGCACAAGATTTATACGGAACCTCAATATCAAAGGAGAGTAAAAGAAAAAAAGGTTAAAGGAAAAGTCGTTAAATACACCGTCGTTGATACCGACCTTGAGGAGTTTGTAAAAATTAAGGGAAAATCCGAAACCCAAATTCCGCTAATTGAAGCTATTAAAAGGTTCAATTCCGTAGTTAAAAAAAACAAACATGGAGGAGAATAAAAACGAAATCAAAAGTGTGGTTGCATACCTTCGTAAATCGTCCGAGGACGACGCCCAAGGCCAAGCAAACAAACAACTAAACTCAATGGATTATCAACGGAGCTTTGCACAGGAAGCGATTACCAAGTACAACTTAAGAATTGAAAAATCATTTGAGGATGACAAAACCGGCTACGAGGCGTTTGTAAGGGATGATTTTCAGGAAATGCTTGATTACCTGAAAGAGCATAAAGGTAAAGTTGAAGGAATAGTTTGTACCGAAATAAGCCGGTTGGCAAGGAATTTTGCGGATGGAGGAATGGTTTTGTGGTATTTGCAAAATGGAACGATAAAATACATTTTTACCCCCTCCAAAGTGTTTACCAACTCCTCATCCGACCAGTTAATGGTTGCTATTGAATTTGCTATGTCTAAGAAATCAAGCGATGAAGGTTCATATAGAACCAAAGCGGGCATGAAGTCAAAAGCCCAAAAATTAAGACACCCCGCAAGACCGGCCGTACTTGGTTATGTAACCGAAGGACTAAGAGGCCAAAAGTTATGGAAAATTGACCCAGTAATAGGACCTATGGTTAGGGTGGTTTTTGAACAATTCGCTACCGGAAAATACACTCTCCAAGAAATCGCTGATTTTGCTTACAGTATCGGGTTGAAATCCACGGCCAAAAGGTCAACAACGGGTAAAATCTCAAAAAACACATGGCTCAATAGATTGCAGGACTTACAGTACACGGGTATTTTTTACCACAAGGAAGAACGAATTGTGGGCGAATATGAGTGGCTTATTCCCTCCGAGCTGTTTTATGAGGTTCAGGACGTCCTACAAAACAGTAAGCATCCCAAAACCACACACATGACCTATGCCTACTCCGGTATTGCCAGGTGCGGTTTGTGCGGAAGGATGCTATCCGGTACTCACAAAAAGGGTATTACTTATTACAGGTGTGATAAACGAGGCGAGCCCTGCAAGAATATGGCAAGGACAACATACGTTGACGAAAAAACCTTTGAAGCACGACTAATTGAGGAATTTAGCCATATTGAAATTGACCAAGAAACATGGAGTGTATGCAGAGATTATGTTAGCGAAATGAACCAGCCGGAAAAAATAAAAATAAAAGAACAAATTAGGAAACTCGGTGAGAGGATTGCCTATGAGGAACGGATACAAGTTGAGGCAGGAAGGAAATTTGCCGATGATAAAATACTTCAAACAGATTACGAAAAACTAATCAAAGACAGCAACCTTCAAATTGCTCTATACCGAAGCACATTGGTTAAATGCGAAAACATAGTTCACGAATTAGATGAGCTCATGTACAACTTCCTTGATAACGTCAAATATGTAACTAAACGACTTGCTATTGCGTTGCCAGAGAACAAAATAGAGTTGATAACCATATTTTGTGAGAACCTTGTTTGGAAAGACGGAAAAGCCCGATTTGACTGGAAGAAACCTTACTTTATATTGGCAAAACAGCCAAATAATTCAACAGTGCTCCGCAGGTAGGATTCGAACCTACAACCTTCTTCTTAACAGGAAGCCGCGCTACCGTTGCGCCACTGCGGAATATGAAAGAACTCCCCTATTTTATCGCACCTGACCCAAAATTTCCCCGCCAGGGCCCTGACGTCAAAAACATCCCTCTCCTTTATTAAGGAGAGGGGAACGCAAGGGGTGAGGTATTAAGAAAGCAATTATGCTATCCTTCTTTCATGGCCAACGATGAAAAGTGTCCCAAATGCGGAGCCCCACTGGGCGAAGTCATCGAAACCCAATCAGGAAAGAAACTCCAAAGATGTAGTACCGCCGGTCCTTGGGACCCCAAAGTCAAACCCACTGGCTGCGATTACGTCAAATGGCTGGTCATTGAACCGGTCGCTTTAGACGAAAAATGTCCCAAGTGTGGCGAGCCTTTAGTTCTCCAAGTCACCCGCTTTGGCAAGAAGATGAAGAAATGCAGCACCGGAGGCTGGGACAAGACCACCAAAACCGCCACCGGCTGTGACTATATCGAGTGGATTGGCAGTTCCACCGAGCCTCTGGATGAGAAGTGTCCCAAATGTGACGAACCCTTGGTGCTCTTTACCACCAGCTCCGGTAAGAAAATGAAGAAATGTTCCACTTCCGGCTGGGACAAAGAGGCCAAAAAACCCACCGGTTGTGACTATATTCAGTGGTTAAACAGTACTTACAAAAAATCAGAGTCTAATGGTGAAGAATTCCTCCCCCCGGAACCCGAAGATCAATCCAAATAATTCTGTTTTATCCATTCCACTACCATTTTCTTCACTCGAAAATATTCTTTCTCCTCAAGCTGCATATTGGCCACGCAATATTTTTTCGACCGCAAGTGCGCGCAAAACAAACACTCTGTCACATCCGTACAATCGTGAATGAACATTGATCTTGAAACTTTGTGTGACCACGATACCTCAAAGCAATGTGAGCAGTAAACGGATTCTTTCACTCTTGCGCCAAAAGAGCAAGCAGAGTCATCCCGGCTTCCCAACATGTACTGGCAGTCAAACAGCTTATATGACCACATGATGTTTTTCGAGTCAAAGATCGAACTGCTCCTATATACCCCCTGGCTGTTATAAATTCCGTCTGACTCTTCTACCTCCGCCGAATTCACACTCCTACTAGCCACCTCATGATTTATCTCCTGCCAAGCTTGCAATATATCCCGCATTGTTTCCATTGATCGCTTTTCTCTCATCCACCCCTCCCCTTTAAACTTGTCTGCCACCTCTTGCTGACTAATCAGCTTATCTTTCTCCCCACTGGCCACCCACACCTCCTTGCCAGATATGTAGCTTTTTGCCTTCTCCGGCAAAGGTATCCCTTCCACAAACTTTTCCGAAAAGTAAACCGGTTCTCCCAACACTTGTTCCAAAATATAATCACCCACTTTGTTCATAATCTACTGTCCTCCCCTCAAGTGCCGGATAATATTTTCCATTGGCAAATAATCTGGCCACACACATCCTTGGGTCTAACTTTACCAGTATCTGCTTTTTTAATTCCTCTTCCGAAATTCCCTTTTTCTTGGCTTCCTCAATCACCCACTCAGGAAAAACCAGACTCATATTCCTTCCCAAAACCCGGGCGTCTTCATCAGACACTCTAAATACGAAATAGTTATAAATATTGGCCAAGATCGATGCCAGCAACCCTCCCGACACTTGGCTCAAATACTGTTGCGACACATACACCGTCAGCCCGAATTTTCTGGCTTCAGCCAAAATCGTTGCTAGTCCCTCATTTTCAATTAAAGATATCTCGTCTACTACCAAAATTAGCTTCTTTCCTACCCCACTAGTCATTGCCAGCATAAAAACTTGCTGCATAACCAAACCCGCAATCATCCGAGTAGCCCGATCGCCCAAAATTGTCCGATTCAGTGATACATACACCAGGCCTTTTTCTTGTATCAATCCCGGCAGGCTCGCTGCTCCCACCCCAGAAAACGCCGTTGTCAGGCTTAGCTCATCAATCACCGCCAATATTGGAGCTACTGCCGTTTCATAATATTTTGTTTCTATCTCTGAAAATTCAGTCTCCCAAAAATGCTTCAGCTGATTATTTTCTCCTATCCCTCCCAAGACCTCATTTCTAAACTCTATTTCTCCTAAAAATTTTCTCAATCCTGCTACCGACATTTTTCCGGCCGTCAAAAGCGTAAATACTGCAAATTTCAGCACTCTTTCTAGCTTAGCTCCATACTGGCTTCCCAACATTGCCTTAAAAACCAGCGTTGTCATTTCCGTTGTCATGTGCGGATCCATCCTGCTTCCAAACAACTCGCACCCCCCACGCACAAAATCCAAAACCGCGCCATCTGTTTCAGGAAATTTCATTGCCGCGTGGGGATCAATCACCACTACCCCATACTCATCCCTGTAGTCTCTGCGCAACCGCCCTACCAATATCTCTAATAGTTTCGACTTCCCCACCCCGGTTTGGCCAACCACTAACGCGTGCTTGGCAAAGTCGAAGCTATCCAGCTTCAAAAACTTCCGCCCGGCTTCTAGAATCTTCCCACCACCTTCTCCCCTACTTCTAAGCAGCTCTTCTGCTTCACCCAGTTCGACCACTACCGGCAACGGCTTCTTCTCTAGCTGTTTCTTCCCAAAATCCACCTCAAAGTTTAAAAGTGGATTCCCCAAAGTGTAATACGCCGACGTCTTCTCCTCGCCCCGGCCATCCCGTAAATTCACCCTCACCTGACACACCATTATTCTCCACAACTTCCTAAAAGTTAATTTCACAGCCGTTATGGTTCTCCCCCTCGTCCACTCTTCCTGCTTTCTTGCCTCCAGCCAATTTTTACTTATCGGTAATCTATACCCCATATTTCACCTCCGGCTTCAACACAAATAATCCTTGTGTTCCAGCTTGTAGTGTAGCTTCGGTGCGCACCCAAATTTCCAAGCCGTTCCCATTCCCAAATTCGACCTCTATTTCAAAATTCTCCGCCCGACCAGATAGCCACCGCACCAGCTCATGCCAGTCTTTGGCTTCCACCCGGTCACCCCTGATAAACACCTCAAAAGTGTGCATCGGGCCGAATTATATATCCCTATATTTATATATTTATTATAAAGGGAATTACAGCCGTATACAGCCAAAATCTAGCTATTGACAATTTCCAGACACTCTCTTAAACTTAGCTAAGTTAGCTAATATACAAGTATGCAGGTTTTTAACACTCATCAGGCCAAAACCCAACTTTCCCAATTGATCGAAATGGCTCTAGCAGGTGAAGACGTCATCATCGCCCGCGCCGGAAAGCCAACTGTTAAACTTTCCAAGCTTCCCACTCCCAAGAAATATCGCGTCATAGGCAAGTTTAAAGGTAAAATCCACATGTCCCCCGACTTCGACGACGAATCCGATGAAATAAACGAGATGTTTTACGGTGGGTCAATTGAACCATGAGGTATCTTCTTGACACTCACGTATTCCTTTGGAGCATTGAAGGAAGCCCTAAGCTCAAACCCGATACCAGAAATATCGTTCGAGACAAATCAAACATAGTATTCCTCAGCATAATCAGTACGTGGGAAATTGCTATCAAGGTGATGCTAAAAAAGCTTCAGCTAGATATTCCGGTCACCAAAATATTCGAAGACCTTGAGTTTGAACTTTTACCAATTAAACTTGACCATGTTCTGGCTTTACTAAAACTACCACCCATTCACAAAGACCCCTTCGACCGCATGCTGGTCGCCCAAGCCAAATCAGAGAAACTTATGCTTCTTAGCAATGACCCTAAAGTCAAACAGTACTTCTCCTAATCCAAATAATCCCAATCCCATTTGAACCTGCGAGTATAATCCGAAGCATGGCAGAGTTCCCCAAAAGGGTAGATATCATGACCACGGCCAGATGTAACTTAACCTGTCCGTACTGTTGGGGACCAGAACACTCCATCAAGGATGGTCTCAACCTTGACCAATGGTTTGTGCTAATTGCAAGTTTAAGAAACAAAGGAGCAACTGATTTATGTGTCACTGGCGGAGAACCCCTACTCCGAGAAGACGTAGGGTCGCTTATGTTGGCAACCTGTGCTCTCGGATTTAGAGTTACTCTTTCCACTAATTGTCTCCTGCTCCCAGAGCAATTAACTCTTAGTGTAAACGTCCTAAACTATATCCATGAAATTGGCATCCCCATCGACGGCTCGTCAGCCATAGTCAATGGACTGCTAAGAATTGGGAATACGGGCAGTTTCGATGCGGCTCTAGCCGCGTTAGCTTTAATCCGTTCCGACTATCCGTCCATACAAACCACCGTGCGAACAGTAGTTACTCAACAAAACCAAGGTGACATTCCCAACATTGGTCGCCTCCTCACCCAAAATCGTCCTGATCGCTGGAAATTGTATGAATTTACTCCCATCGGGTACGGATTACTAAATCACGCTCAAATGGCAATCGATACAAGCCGATTCACAGACATAGTCGCCGCAGCTCAAGCTGAATTCCCCGACTTAAATATCGAACCCCAATACAGCTCCCGTCAATCAGAAAAGTATTTATTTGTTGGACCAGGAGGAGATTTTTATGCAATAGGAAGAAACATGGAGTACGTTCCACTTGGAAACCCACTAGAAATAGGAGAAAGAGTAATAGCTAACATCGTTAGGTACTTTCCTCAATCTAAATAATCCTGCAGTTTCTTTCTCCGTGACGGGTGTTTCAGTTTTCGCAGCGCCTTAGCTTCAATTTGACGAATACGTTCTCTGGTTACTCCGAATTCCCGGCCTACCTCTTCCAGAGTCATGGGGTTCTTGCCTTCCAAACCAAACCGCATTTTCAGCACCTTCGCTTCCCTGTCCGTCAGTGTCGCCAGCACCTCTTCCAGATTTTCTTTGAGCAGCTCTTTTGAGGCCGCTTCAATGGGGCTGGGTTGAGATGTGTCGGCAATAAAGTCTCCCAGCATCGAGTCATCTTCATCCCCCACCGGCGTCTCCAAAGAAGTAGTTTCCTGGGCAATCTTCAAAATTTCCCGTACCCGATTGGGAACCATCCCCTCCCCCATAGTCGTCGCGATTTCTTCCGCCGTGGGTTCCCGTCCCAGTTCCTGCATCAATCTTCTTTGAGTTCTTACCAGCTTGTTGATAGTTTCCACCATATGTACAGGAATACGGATAGTTCTGGCTTGATCAGCAATGGCCCGGGTAATGGCCTGCCGAATCCACCACGTGGCGTACGTTGAGAATTTATACCCCTTGCGCCAATCGTATTTCTCGACGGCCCGGATCAGTCCCTGGTTCCCCTCTTGAATCAAGTCGAGTAAAGAAAGTCCCCGCATCACATACTTTTTGGCTATGGAAACCACCAATCTCAAATTCGATTCCGTCAGCTTCCTTTTTGATTTCCGGTCGCCTTTCTCAATTTTTTGGGCTAGATCCACTTCTTCCACCGATTTCAAAAGCGGGATTCTCCCAATCTCCCGCAGATACATTCTCACCGGGTCGGTGGTAATTCCCCCCTCTATCTTGGTTAATGATTCTATCTCTTTTTCCAGCTCCCCCACCGATTTCTCATCGGCCTTGATTTCGTCCTCCGTTACCGTCTCAAATACGTCCACATTTGCCTCCAGCAGTTTTTGATACAGCGCGTCCAGCTCCCCCACCCTATCTTCGGCATCGCCAAACACTTTCAAAATATCATCCAATGTCAAAAACCCCTGGTGTTTCCCCAGCTCAATCAGGTTTTTGGCTTCAGGCGTCAGCTTCACCATACAAAAAAGGGCCGTGTCAAGCGGTAGGCCGAGTATAGCCTGCTATTTGTCCTTAGTCAACTCCCCTAATCTCTTGGTCAGTCTCCGCACGTCTCCCTCCCCTGCCGCAATTTGTTCTCGTATGTTTAATTCCTCTAGTTCCCGCAGGGCAGTTTCCCACTCCTTCTCTTCGAATTCTCCGTCTTTAAGCAATAGTATCTGGGTTCTTTCCCGCAGCTCCTCCGGCAGTTTCTTAGGGTTACCGTCCTTCACCAATTCCTCAGCCACCCTGGCCCAAAAATCCGTCTTTAATTCAGGCAATACTTTTCCCCCTTTCAAGGCCAACTCAATCACGTACTCTTCCAGAATTTCCCTCCTTGGAATTTGTTGTTTTGAATCTTGGGATTTGTTTAGAGTTTCGGATTTAGAAATTAGAGTTTTCGTCATCTGATGACGAATATCTTCCTCCTCCACTCCCAAGGTTTTGGCCAGCAACTTAATATAGTGCGCCTTCACTATCTCATCAGAAATACCGGCCCAAATGGGCAACAGTTCCTGCCCAATCTTTTTCTTGCCTGCTACTTCTAATCCATATCGTTCTACCGCCGATTGCAAATAAAAGTCATATACCGGAATAGCTTCAGCTACCGCCTTCTTCCATCCCTCTGAATCAGCAATAGCATACTCCCCCGGATCCTTAGCCCCAGTCAGTTTGACCACCTTTACCATCAAGCCATTTCTATCCGCTATTTCTATTCCCCGCCGCGACGCCGCGTCCCCCGCTACATCCATATCCAGGGCCAATACAATCGTGTCACAAATCCGCCGCAGCAATTCCACCTGTTTTTCCGTCAGAGCCGAGCCTTTAATGGCCACCACATTTTTTACTCCTGCCTGCCACGAGGCAATGGCGTCGATTTCTCCCTCCACCACTACCGCCCACCCGGCATTTTTGATCTCTGCCCGAGTCACGTCCAGCCCATACAGCAATTCACTTTTGTGGTAAATCTCCGTCTCGGGAGTGTTGACATATTTGCCACCCTCTTTTTCCGAAGCGCCAGGCATGACCCGCCCCGCAAACCCCATCACTTGGCCTCTCACATTAGTCAAGGGAAACATAATCCGGTTTCTAAACCGGTCATAGTTTTTTACCCCCAGGCCCACCCTATTTAAATCGTCGGCTGCATATTTTTTCTTCCCCACCAAAAACTTAGTCAGAAAGTCCCAGTTGTTTGGTGCAAATCCCAGCTTAAACTTATCTATCGCCTCATCTGTTATCCCCCGGCCCTTAAGATACTCCAAAGCTCCCTTACCCGTTTTTTGCTGCGTCAGCAACCAGTGATACACCTGGCCCGTCAGCGTGTTTATCCCTACCAGTTTTTCTTTTATTTGCTCCGCCCCCGTCGGCCGATAAGACACCAGTTTCACCCCCACCCGGTCAGCCAGGTGTTGCAGCGCTTCTCCAAACTCCATGCCCTCCATTTTTTGGAGGAAAGTGTATGCATCACCTCCCGAATTACAACCGAAACATTTAAATATCTGTAACTCCGGATTGACCATAAACGATGGAGTCTTTTCTCCATGGAATGGACACAACCCCTTGAAATTTCTCCCCGCTTTTTTCAACGGCACATATTCTTGGATAAGCTCCGCAATATCCACCTTGCTTTTTATTTCTTCGACTTGGTCCATTTACTTTGGAATCTGCAGCAGCGCGCTGGTGTTCTCCCCTCCCACATACGTCGGTAGTTTCCCGTCCCATTTCTCAATCCACAACTTCCTAAGTAGCGCGTCGGAAATCGTAGTTCTCTGTAGTTCTTGTTCTCTGGCCTGGCCTTCCGCCGCTGTAATTCTTTGCTGTTTGCGATATTCTTCTTGGGCTGCTTTATTCTTCTCAACTTCCACTCTTACCAACTCCACCTGTTTGGACTTGATGGCGTCTACATACGTTTTGTCGAAAATAATTTCTCTTACTCCCACCATGTCTAGAATCAATCCGTTTTGCTCAAATACCGGTTTCAGTTTGTCAAAGATGGCATCCTGCACCTTTATCGATCCCTCTCCGGTATATAACCCTTCCGCCGAATGGTCTCGAGGTACGTTTCTGGCCCAGATTCGGCTTTCTGTCTTGACCACTTTCTCAACCAACGCTTCTTCTGGTCCAATATTTTGGGCTACCCAGGTAGCTTTAGTCGGGTCCACACTAAACCTTACGGTGTAACTAATATCTACCGGCTGGCCGTCCTTAGTATTGGTATCTACAGGAAAGTCTTTGTAATCCGCATTCGAACTGGTTTTCTTTTCTACTGGCACCGTTTCATACGTGATTTTCTTGGTGTTGTAATACACTGTCCCTTCCACAAACGGCCAGATCAGGCTGGCTCCAGGATTTAGCACCCGCCCCGTTACTTGTCCAAATCTGGTTACGACTGCCACTTCTCCCGACGGCACTGTGCGAAAACTCAATAACCCCACCACCAGCGCTATCACTACTAACGATCCCCACATTCCCACTAATCTCATTGTCCCGATCCTACACCAAACTCCTGGTCCCGGTCAATGTCAGTCGCAACTATCACTTTTCCATCCACTACTAATTTGTACGGAAAACTCTCAATCCCCGGCTGTCGTCTCACCAACATCTCCCGCTCTCCTGCTCTTACACTCTTATACTCTAGCTGCACAGTGGCTTCGCCCCCCGCCGGCACCGTCACCCAAAACCCTACGATTTTGAACCGCCCCCGTTCCTCAATATCATACTTTTCGGCGTCTTTTACCTGCGCAGCAGCCGGTATTACAACTCGCACATAATTGATGTAATTTCCTCCCCAAAACACCGGCGGCTGGGGATTCTCAAACTGGCTGCTATTCTCCCATTTTATCGTCAATCTCTCTCTTAGACTTTGACTTAGACTGTTTACTGTCTGTGTCACGCTCCGAGTCACACAACAGTTAGCCTTATTCGCCCCCAGATTAGACTCCACTATGTACAGGTAGTCCCCCCCGTAATTCCCCAACCCCCCATCCCATCCTAAACGCTGAACGCTAGACGCTAATTCCTGATCCTTCATCCACACCAATATCTGCCCCTTTTGTAATTCCCTGTATATTAGTCCTACTAGTCTTAATTGTCCTATTGGTCCTATCGTCTTTATTCTTTCAAAAAGGGCCGCCCCCACCGCTCCCAAAAAATCCCGCTTTTCTTTATTTACTTCCGAGTAAGTTTGCGCCAGTTGCGCCAGGTTCTGGGCCGTCACCCGCTCGTCATACGTCACAGTTTTTATTTCCCCTAAGTAACCAAGTAACAAATTAACAAACGACAGGTTGACAGCAATAATACCGTCAACTTTTTCTCCCCCCTGCTCCAGAAACCAGGCTATTTGCTCTCCGGCTACAGAAAAATCTACATCCCAGTTCGCGTCTCGTAATTTCCAGCTCCCAAACGGAAAAGCTTTTTTAATCGGTGCCGGCGGTTCTACATATCCCACCACCTGCCCATCCGGCTTGACGAAGGAACCCATAAATCCCCCGCTCGCCCTTAGCTCCGTGTTGTTCTGCAAGAGAACTATATACGTCTTATCCCCCAAAATCTTGTCTATCTCGTTTACCAGCGGTAATCCCCCAAAACACCATTTTACAAGCTTGGTATTCATAAATCGTGAATCGTAAATCATAAATCGCTTCCCAAAATCAGCCGCCGCCCACCCGCAAGTCCCTCCCACTCCCAAAACAATCAGTAGTATAGTAGCCGCAATGCTGGCTATCGCTTTCATCATATCCCGTATTATATTCGCCAATGCCGGACCTGTCTTCTTCGACTCGCCCGAATATCTGACTCGCCTGGCCGATCCTAATCTCTGGCATGCCCTCACCACCGGTCACCTGCCTCTCCACGCCGGCTACATTCTCCTTCTCTGGCCCATTTACCACCTGTCACCGTCTTTAGTCATTCCTTTTCAAATACTTCTGGGGTTAACGGGCATTTATTGTTTT
>Ga0075787_124_pt1 | contig 17433 bp, 24 predicted proteins | sample RifGroC1_FD_67883 | JGI IMG/M metagenome (GOLD analysis project Ga0075787, IMG submission 67883) | Microgenomates bacterium GW2011_GWC1_46_20
CCAATTGGACGTATCTTACCGAACTGACAAATCTCTCTCAATCTGTGGCAATTAAACAACTCAAGGAGAAAATCGCTCAAGTTAATCCTCAAATTTTACAAGACGATCTTACCCCTCTTTTTTCAGACTCTCAATTTGTGAATTCTTTTAGTCAAAATATTAATAAAATTTTTACCAGTCATCTTCGGGCTCTCACCGAAGACCCAGTGGCGACTTGACAAGACCATATAGATTCTGTAAGCTGGAAGTAATGAAAAATCTTACTTCCAGACTACACCTATCAAATCAGGCAGTCTTTACCTCGAAGGAGATTGCCCTATTTTGGGATGAACCTAACCCCAATAACCTAAAAAACAAGATCAATTATTACATTAGGACTGGAACCCTTAGATCTTTGCGTCGGGGTCTTTATGTCCTAGCTGGTAAATCTTATTCCCCTTTTGAGGTGGCAAATCGTATTTATGCTCCTTCTTATGTCAGTCTTGAAACTGTTTTGGCCCAAGAGGGAGTGATCTTTCAGTTTGATGAGCGGATTTACTCTTTAACATATCAAACCCGTGAATTAATTGTCGATGGTAAAAAATATATTTACCGGAAAATCAGTAATGACATTCTCACTAACCCCATCGGTCTCAAAAGTTGGGGTTCATACTGGATGGCCAGCAAAGAAAGAGCTTTCTTAGACTCGTTGCATTTAGATGGCCAACACCATTTTGACCACCTTGATAATATGGATTGGGGTTTATGCCGTAAAATTTTACCGATCTATCACAACAACTCATTAAATAAGCGTTTTGAAACATATGTTAAACACTAGCCTCCACCGCCAAATTATACTCCAAGTGCTTAAAAGTATTTACTCAAATCCTTCATTGGGGTCGGCTTTGGGATTTAAGGGAGGAACTGCCGCTTATCTTTTATATGGTCTCCCCCGTTTTTCAATAGACTTAGATTTTAATTTGCTTGATTCGGAAAAAGAGATTTTTGTATTTGAAAATATGTCAAAATTATTATCTGAATATGGCACGTTGGAAGAAAAAGCCAACAAACACTACACTCTTTTTTACCTTTTGAGATACAAGTCTGGATTACGAAACTTAAAAATTGAGATTTCCAAAAGATCTATCGTCTCCCAATATGAAACCAGGGCATTTTTAGGTATTCCTATGCGCGTTATGTCTCAGCCGGATATGTTCGCCAATAAATTAATTGCTCTGACTGAAAGAAAACAATTGGCCAACCGGGATATTTTTGACGTCCATTTCTTTTTCAAACAAAATTGGGTAGTAAATACTAAATTAATTGAAAAACATACTCAAATTTCTTATTCCCAATATTTAGAAAGATGTATTCAGACAATTGAGAACGTCTCATCAGAATCAATGTTGGCTAACATGGGTGAGCTGGTTGACAACCAGACTAAATATTGGATTAAAAATCATCTCAAAGAGGAGACACTTTTTCTTCTCAGGACTTCCCAAGACCCAGTGGCGGATTAGGATACAAACTCCAAAAAGTTTCCGCGATTTATGAAGGCGAATTCAGCCTCTGGATATGCAGTATGCCAACTAGCTGGCGCCTTTACGTTCTTTTTACCCCATTTGAATTCAAAACCATATAATTCTCCGTCCCTCTCTTCTATTAAATCAATCTCCGCTCCACTAGACAACTTCCAAAAATAATGGCTGAATAAGCTCTTGCTATTAGCCAATTTTTTCAAACGCTCTACCACTAAAAAATTTTCCCACAACAGCCCGATATCATTCCGATCTCTGATTGCCTTAAGATTGTCAATTAGAATATTCCGTACACCCAAGTCATAAAAATAGATTTTGTCCATTTTTCCAACCTCATTGCGCAAATTTCTGGAAAACCCAGACATTCTAAATACAACATACGACTTCTCAAGTAAATCTATGTACCGGGAAACCGTGTCTTTGCTCATGTTCAAGGTGCTACCCAATTCGGACAAAGAAACTTGTGATCCAACTTGAAATGCCAGCAATTTCAACAAATCCCTAACTTTTGAAGAATTCTTTAAACCCCCGAATTCCAAAAGATCTTTATATAAATAAGCATCTGATAAATTTTGTAGATACTCTTTTTTTTGATTAAATCCCTGGATGCTAAATATTTCAGGATATGAGCCATAGACCAATCTTTCTTCCAAATGAGAATCTAGTTCAACTTGGTTGTATATTGATCTTAATTCATGAATCGATATTGGGTAGAGCCTGTATGACCAAACTCTGCCTGTTAGTGGCTCTGCAATTTTACTTCTCAAATCCAATGCCGAAGAACCGGTAATCAATACTTTGAGTTTTGGAAAATTGTCTAATATTATTTTTAAGTTAATTCCTATTTCAGCGATACGTTGAGCCTCGTCTATAAACAACATCTCATAACCACTTACCAGATTTGTTAGTTTGTTTATGTCGCGACTCGACAAAACATCTAAATACAGGCTCTGGTCTCCATTTATTCTTAATGTTTTTAAGCCCAAAATTGAAATTATCTTGTTGGACAAAGTAGTCTTGCCAATTTGTCTTGCTCCATATATGACCACTCCCTTGGTTGTATTTTGCAAATTATCAATTATATCTGCCTCTATGGTTCTAATTATATTCATATATGCGATATTAGAGCGATTTGCGCTAATTGTCAAGCGGTAATCGACCGAAATCTAGTATTAGTATTTCTGGAATAAAACACCAAGAGTTACCCAAGACCCTGTGGCGGCTTAGGACTCGATCAAAATAGACCTGATTTTTTCCAAACTCTTTGTATAACCGCCAGTATCTTCATGGAAACCGATAAATTCTTCCCGGGTACTATATTTATCCATAACTTCATCTATATCGCAGTCTAGAAAGGATTCCTTACCTACATATCTGCCATAACTCGACCATTCATAATCGTCTCCCGGTTCCCGGTGAATGTAGCGTACCAAATCAGTTAAATTACCCTCCGAAACTTCAACTGCTTTGTATCTGCCCAAAAACACAGCTCCGCTGTGTTTGTATTTTTGATTGTAATACGCAGTAAACCCGTTAACTACCTGTTTCATCAGCCTGGGCATGCCATCAATTTGGTGTTGGCAAAGTATCAAATGAAAATGATTGGGCAATAAAGTATAAGCTACTATTTCCAATTTACCCAGCAGAGACTTTTCTCTCAATCTTCTGGGTAAATCCGAATATCTCTGCATGATCTTTTCAATCGGGGTGGTATACACAAATAAATAAAACAGAAATACTCTAAAATCCTGGGCGTCTTTAAAGACCTTTTCCTCCCCCACTCCCCGGTTGTAAATATGATAAACGCAGTTTTCCCGCAGATTGCGGACAATAAACCGAGACGGCATAAGCAAAAGTATATTACTTTTCCCCTAGGGGTTCAACCTCTGCGATATTCCCTATGGACTTGTCTCTCCCACACATATAATGTAAATGAAGCACATGAAGATCAAAATTATTCACTATCCATACTATGATCACAAAATTGGAGACATTGTGGATTTAGGCGATGAGTTAAATAAATCTCTAGTGTCTTTCGACAGGGCCGTCTGGATTGAACCTAAATCAATCTTTTCAAAACCCCCTACTCAAACAGAAACCCCCAAGATAGTTAAACCCAGAACATCCCAAAAGAAACTCATTACCAATGATCTACAAGAGCGGGTTCAAGAAGCAAAAAAAGAAGAAGTTGAAGTTACTCCGACCAAAAAGGGGAGTTTTTGGGACAAATTAAAATGAAAATCTTCAACCTACATACAAAAGACAAAAAGGACGTAGAAGATCTAAAAATTGTAACTTATGAAGAATATGACAAAAAAGGCGTGATGCGTAATAATAAATATGTTCAATACACAATTTTAAGTGCCCGTCCTTGGACAGATTGTATGCCCGTCAAAGACTTTAAAAGGTTGAATCCCAAAATCCGGGTGGCAGGATTAAACTAAAACTATGGCTATTCAAAACGATTTCACAATCTATCCCAAAACCAAAGTCATTAGACATACGTCAGGAACTACTGTCTGGACAGCAATTCAATTCTATTCGTATCTGATGGACACTTTTGACGAACCTGGATATTTGACCTACCAAACCCCTATCCGCTTCAACACCCCTACTTCTTTTACTATGTTAAATGGTTGGTTTTTGGATAATGGCGATGGCTCTGATATTTTGCAATTTCTGACTGGCGGGGGTATTGATACATCCGGCTATGCCACTGTTGCCGACCCCGTCTATATGATGGATGTCGATGCAGAAACAGCCGCATTTGTCGCAGGAGACCTTGATTTACCCATCACAGATGACGGCGTCACTGTCGGACCACTACTTTCTTTCAAAGCCAACTACCCTACCGCCACGACAGCCAGATTTTGGGTTAGAGACACCAGAGCAGTGCCCGCTGCCATCGCCGCTACATCAGATATTTTAGTCACCGGCGGAACTGGTAACTACAACGCCAACACCTTGGGCCCAAGCGTAAGCGGAGAAGAAGTCTACCTCAACTTATTTACCATTGCTTCTTTTGCTGGAACACCCGACCCGCAAGTCTATATCTACCAAAACCACCCCGTCAGCGGCACTCGAACCCGCATCGCCGAGTGGAGTAATCTTACCAACTGGGATCGGGGCACAATTGATATTCTCTTTCCTATCAGACTCGGAGGAGCGTTAATCAATGGCGGAGCCTTCACCACTCTCGTCCGCCAAACAGGTGACACCTACACTTTCGTTGAATCAACTGTTACAGAATCTGGCCGTACCCCAATCGCTACTGAGACCTCTTCTGATACAGTCAATATTACCAAAGGTGAATACTATATGTTTTACACTTCCGTCAGCAATCCTGCTTACACTGTCGGTACTATTATTCAAAATGTGGCTACCGGTGGCGCCACCCCTCCTACATGGTATGCAGAAATTACTGCCCATACCAACTGGTCGGCAACCTCAGGTTATATAACTCTTCGGGGACTACGCGGTTCGCCCGCCGACACTAACGCTATCTATGTTGGTGCCACACAGTTAGGCACCGCTACCGTTAACGGCAAAGTCGGCGATACTATCGTCTCATATGACACCGAAACCACCGCTCCTATCGCAGGTGACCGTGACAAACCCGTCGACGGCTCCATTTCTACTGCCGAAAGAATATTAAGAGCCTTTAAAAGCGATACAGGTTCAGGAAAACTGCTTCTTCAGGTCTATCACACTCATGGCGCCATCGACGGCCGTACCTATACCGGTACTACTAGAGACCTTCTCTATAAACAGTTTGTCGACAACGACGTCATTACCGCCGCCGCTGGCGGGTCGGCCCTACTCAACGTTACCCTCGACGCCACCATCACCCCCACCACCATTATTTCCGGATACTCCGACGTTACCGTCGCCCACATGAACGGGACTGTCTCGGTAGGTACCTTCTCCGGAACGTTTACCCCCGGAGAGCGTGTTTCCTGGACTGGAGGAGAAGCAATTATGATTTACTCCGATGGTTCCAGCATAATGTTTTTGGGAAACGTAACTGCGGAAACAAATCTAAACGTTGCCACTACCGTAATCACAGGCAATATTTCTACTAAAACTTGTCAAATCGTTGGTACTGTTGGGTTGACCGACGACAATACCCAAAACTTCGAGTTCTCACTTCAAAGTACCGGCGCACTTTATTCAGTTTTCATTGAAGGTGGAAGTATCTATGAGGCCGGCCGCAGCCTCTCAGATATCTATGCTTATTTGCAGTTCTACGTCCGTGACGGACAGGATGTCAGCAGTCGTACCATCTATACCAGTAACGGTAGCGCTATCACTACCAAAGCAGCCGAAGAATATATCAAAGCAGACCCTGCGTACTCCGCCACTAAAACTGCACCCTATGGAACTCTGGCTGGAAGCACTTTCTTCGGCGCTACTGGTGTATGGCTACAAGGAATGCAAACTGCAGATAATAACAACATTAAATTAACCGATACCAATGCCGCAAAGGATACTTTCACCCTACGCCAACCTTATACCGCTATCACCGTTTCCATTAGCAACACCAGGCAAGACGACAGAATTGCAGTATATCTCGAAAGTGGGACAACCACCCTACCAGATAAAACCACATACACCTCACATAACGTCAATAATGCCCAAGGAGATATTACATTTGAAAGGGACACTGGAGCTATGTCTCTCGACACTCCTACATCAGGAACAATTATAGTTGTCGACAACTCGCCAACACAAGAGCATCGCTACAGATTTGTCTCCCGAAATAGTACGACTGACCCTGCCATTTTTTCTCTCCCCAGTCCGAAAAGGACCGGAACAGCGGGCGCTTCTTCTACAGGCCAGACTTTAGACGCCCCAGGTGCCACGTTTGTAACTTGGGCTATCCAAGTTGGAGACATTATCAGAAGAACCAACGGTGCTGGCGGCTGGGCCTATGTCACCGCAATTACCGATGAAGATACCCTTACCACAACACTTCTATCTGCTGGATCGGGTTGGGCAAATACGGAAACTTTTGAACTTAACGCTCTCGTTGTCACCTATACCAATGCCGATAAGTTTTTTGTTCCCTTCTTAGATGTTATCGAGGCTAGCGGTTCAGACGCATCACCCGGAATCGAATCCGTGACTCTTACCTACGACAGTACTGCCGGCGACCGAGAAGTGGTCATTGAGATCAGAAATGTCAAGTACTATCACCACCGGCGGTCTAACCCAGTCTGTCATTCGAACCACTGATACAGTTTACGCTTAAAGTTTCTCCAAAATAATTCTTGTTGCCAGCGCCTTGTCTGTTTCTCCTGTAAAATAATACACCTGACCTAAATTATAGTATGCCTCTTTATATTTTGGATAAATCTTGATAGCTCTTAGATAGAGAATTTTGGCTTCCTGAATCCGATTTGTACACATATAGACGTTGCCCAAATTATTAAAAATCACTCCGCTATTGGGTTTTATCTTTAGAGCCCTTTCGAAAGTGACTTCCGCCTCTTTAAAAAGTCCTGCGTTTTTATAAGCTACCCCGAGATTATTGTAGGCTTTAATATATCCAGGATAAAAGCGGATGGCGTCTTTGTAACAGACAATTGCTTTAACATAATCTCTTTTTTTCAAGAAATTATTGCCTGTCTGATAGTAAACTTTGGCTTGTTGCTGTTTCATTTGTTATTCTTCATTATAATAGCATTGATATGTCTCTCATTAGAGTCTACCCATATTTAAGTCCCCGGGTTATTGAAGTGCTAGCTCCTCTCACTGAAATTTCCATTCAAACATTAACCAACGAAATAAAAGATTGGGAAGATGAGCCTTCCAGCCTCACCTACCCCATTTTGGTCAAAACCTTCGGCAAACAAACGTTGGGTGGAGGCATATTTGTGGGAATTACGGCCGAGCTGCAAAATGCTAAGGTCTCCTTTCAGGCTCGCGATGGAACTGATACGCCCCCCGAGGTTCTTTGTACTATTTCTGGAGGCAACTTGGTGGCTCTCGATGCCAATGGGGCATCCATGAACCCCATTTACCCTACAGCCTATACCCAGGTGGTCATCGCCCAATCTTCTTCGGCCACCATCGCCACTCCCCCATCAGACGATCATTTAATTTATCTCATAAACTCACTCCGGGGCAAACAACGCCAAGTGGGTAGTTTCTGGTATTGGAATCCCAATCCCGGCAGCGGCAGCGACACCAATGACGGCACCACTCCCGGCAAAGCCGTGGCCACTTTTTCCAAAGCCCAAACTCTGGCCTCCGCCGGCACCGGTGACACCATTTTTTGCTTGGCATCCAACACATCAGGCACTACCACCGTTACCGAAACTCTAAACATCACCACAGCCAATCTCAAAGTCATGGGCCCAGGCCAATCTTTTAGACTAATTCCCACTGCCACTACATCCCCAACTGTTACTGTGGCTGCTGCTGGTGTGGAAGTCTCTGGACTGTATATAGGTACCGCAACGACCGGCACCCAGGACGCCATCAGCGTCTCCGCCAACAACGCTTTTATCCAGGATTGTTGGATTGCCAACGTCCGTGGTCACGGCGTTAATGTCTCCACCTCTTCCCGCACCCAAATCCAAAGCTGTGTCATTGAACACTGTGGTGCATCTGGCACCGGAGACGGCGTCAAGCTGGGAGATACTACCACCGAAGCCTTTGTTTCCCGCTGTATTATCTTTGACAATAAAAACGGTGTCTCCCTGGCAGGAACTGGACTTGCAGATAACGTTTTAGAAAACAACCTTATTTACCAGCACACCGGTTACGGCATTACCATTGGCGCCGGACCCTTGCGTACCCACGTCCGCTCCGGCCACACTTTCAACAAAAATACTGCTGGCAACACTACTTACCCCGCCGGCTACGACACCTACGTCGAGACCCAGGCTGGCGGTCTCAATGCCACTGAAGTTGCCAACGCCGTCTGGGACGAGGTTATTTCTGGCCATTTAACTTCAGGTACCACCGGTAAGACCCTCAAAGACGCCAAAACCAAAGCCACTCTGGCCTCGCTCAAGTAGCAACGTGTGCTACAATCTTCTTAGTGACAAACCTGAACTTTACCGATCAAGAGAAAGATCTTCTGAATTCTGCCGGCATCTCCATGCTGGTTCTTTTTGGCTCCCAAGCCCAGAATATCTCCTCCCCTGCCAGCGATTATGACATCTTAGTTTTTGGCCCTGACACAAAAAAATCATATGACCTGGTATATGATCTGCTCTCCGGCAAGATTCAAAAACTAGTAGACATTGACATTGTTTTTGCTTCGGTTGCCCCCGGAGAACTTTTAAACCACGCCAGCACCTACGGCCAAGTGCTCTACGCCAAAAGTCCAGTCGACTTTGCCAACTTCCGCCAAAAAGTCATGCTCGACTACAGCGATTTCGCTCCTTACCGCTATTTATTCCAACAAGCTACCCTGGCCCGTATATGACCCAGTTACCAATTGAAAAAGATGTCGTCCTCAAAAGAATGGAGGGTATCCAAACCGAGTTGACCGAACTGGTCAACTTAGGCAAACAGGACCTGGCCACTTTTTCTTCTGGATCGGGCTGGAAACTGGCTCAATTTCATCTCCATCGGGCACTGGAAGGAGTTTTTAATATCAGCTCTCACCTTCTCTCTCGCATCCCTGGAGCCACCGCTACTCAATACAAAGAAATCGCTCTTAAAATGGGTGAGTTTGGCTTCGTGCCAGCAGATTTTGCCCAAACCCGCCTCACCGAAATGGCCAAATACAGAAACCGTCTAGTCCACTTCTACGCCCAGGTCACAGCCGAAGAACTGTACAAAATTATCCGCGATGACCTCAAAGATTTTGACGTCTTCCTTCAAGCCGTCAAAGCCACTCTTGCATCTCCTAAATAATCCTTCACTTGCTCCCTGGCTTTATTTTCAACAGCAGTTTTTTCGACAAATCCTTATAAAAAGCTAGATACTTCTTTGTATTCAAGGGTTTAAGCAGTACCGGCATTCGTACCACACCCTGAATCTGATCGATTGAGTTGGCTAAATAAAACTCGCTTAACCCCAAGTCCTTTTTCTTCGCTAACCCTATCAAGTATTCAAACGTTAAGCTGGTTTCTTGAAGGATATAATACAAATCAACAAAATCTTTGTGGTCTGTTCGACCGAATACTGCCAACACTTTGTTTGAGCCGATGTTTTCCAAACAGTCCAGTCTAATTTTGCCCCGGGCTTCTACATCGCCAAACCGAACTGGAACATCTTTCACCAAATCCACTTTTAATCTCTGTCCGGCCTCATTTTCTACGATAAACTGTAAATATGTATTAGTTACCACTTGGTTTACTGTTTTCAAGCCCAACTTTCTATTTATTCCCTCCATATGAATATTGACTGCGGCGAAATCTATCTCCTGATTTTGAGTAAATAAATCCAAATCCTCACTCTCCCGGTGATGAAAGTAAAACCTGGCCAAGGCTGTCCCACCCGTCAAGTAGAAATCCTGGGCAAAACGGCCAGAGAAAAACTCCTCCAAAAACTGGTCTTGAAGCTGATAATCTATTGCCATACAGTCAAAGCGTGCTCCCAAGCCCGGCGCACGGCAGGTTTAAGTTTTAACAAATGAAACATTGATTTGACTTCAGACAATGAGATATACTTCCACACGTCCTCAAAACGGGCACTCTCCAAAATCCTTGACAGCATCCAAATCTTATCTGTTTGGTTGCTTCCCCTCAAAACCTCCCGTACCCCCCGCTCTGTCAGGTCATAATCCCACAAAAAATAGGGTCTGTTACCGATCATACGGTCAATTTTATCACAAGACCAAAGCCACTCTTGCATCTCTTAAGTAATGCGTGTATTCTAAAACTAATGTTCGACTTTGTTAAAAACATCGGCCTGCCGGAAATCATCATCATCGGCGTTCTACTTCTCGTCTTCTTCGGCGGCGCCAAGGTCAAAGAACTATCCCGAGGCTTGGGTGAATCAGCCAAAGAAGTCAAAAAGATCAAAAAAGAGCTCACAGAGGAAGGGGGTGCTTCACAAGACCATGCTTAGCAATCTCGGTACTCCAGAAATTATTATTATCGCCTTAATTCTGATAGTTCTTTTTGGCGGCAGGAAAATCCCCGAATTCATCAAAGGTTTGGGCGAAGCCGTCAAAGAGTTCAAAAAAGCCACTAAAGACAAATAAAACTGTATGTTTTCCAATATCGGCGCCAGCGAGCTTATAATTATAGGGATTATTTTAGTCATTTTCTTCGGCTCCCAGAAGCTCAAGGAGCTGGCCCGCGGCCTAGGCGAATCTTCCAAGGAAATCAAAAAAATCAAGAAAGAAATTGAGGGGGGTGACCAGCCAGATGTTTAAAAATATTGCCGCTCCTGAACTAATTGTCGTTGTTTTACTCCTGCTCATCTTCTTCGGCGGAAAAAAGATTCCCGAATTCTTTAAAGGTATCGGTGAAGCCATCGGTGAATTTAAAAAAGGGGCCAAAGACACTAAAGAAGAGTAATCAAGGCGAATTACGTTTAATTGTTTCCGCATATAATCGCATTTATGTCAACCCCAGAGCTCTACATCTCCGTCGACGTGGAAACCTCCGGTCCAATTCCAGGGGAATACAGTCTCCTATCTTTCGGGGCCTGTGTAATAAATCAGCCCACCCAAACTTTTTACGTCGAATTGAAACCCATCAACCACAACTTCATACACCAAGCGCTTGAGGTAAATGGATTCTCTCTTGAGAAACTTAAGGCTACCGGTACCGAACCTGCGCAAGCTATGGCTCAATTTAGCCTCTGGATTAACAAAGTATCCGGTGACAACCGGCCGGTATTTGTAGCATTCAATGCCACATTTGACTGGTCGTTCATCCATTGGTATTTCATTAAATTCCTCAACCGCAATCCTTTCGGCATCAGCGGTCTAGATATCAAAGCTTATTTCATGGGCAAGCATAGATCTTCCTGGAGCGAAACCACCAAAAAGAAGATCCGTTCCCTCTACCCTCCAAAAACTCCCCACACCCACAACGCCCTTGATGACGCTCTCGAGCAAGCAGAAATTTTCGCCAGCATGCTTCCCACATCAAGCTTTTGTGCTACACTAATTTCATGACCGCCGAGGATACAATCAACAAGTACTTCCCGTACCTTCTTGAGATCAGAAAGCGCCTGCTTTTAGCCGTGTCCGTAATGCTTGTCTCCGGTTTCTTGGGCTTCTTTTACTACGACCGCATCGTGGCCGCCATGGTCAAAATGCTGCAGCTAGACGGCATCAATATCGTTTTTACTTCCCCTTTCCAATACGTGGAGCTGGCCATGTCCTCTGCCCTCTTGATTGGCCTCGTCTCCGCCATTCCCTTCGTCATTTGGCAACTCCTGTCCTTTCTTAAGCCGGCCCTCAAAGACCCAGAGTATCGCTTAGTCGTCTTTATGCTCCCCCTAGCCCTGGTGCTTTTTGCCGCCGGTTTTGCTTTCGGCGTTTTGATGATGAAATACGTAGTCGTCCTCTTCCAAGCCAGCGCCACCAAACTCAACATCGGCAATTACCTGGACGTTTCGGCTCTGCTTACCGCCATTATCACCACTTCCTCGCTCATGGGCCTGGCTTTTCAGTTCCCCCTGGTTCTGACCGCCCTGGTGCATTTTAAGGCCGTCAAATACGCCTGGCTGGCCAAACAGCGTCCCTGGGCCTATCTCTCCTCCTTCATCTTTTCCATCATGCTTCCCCCCACGGACGTATTGTCCGACGTTCTCCTCACTCTGCCTCTTGTAATTCTCTTTGAGCTTACGTTAATATTGAACCGGCTCTTGTTAAAGAGCCATCAAAGGGGGTGAGACAGCGTGTTTAAAAGTATTGGAACCACCGAACTCATTATCATCGCCGTCGTGTTGTTGATTCTTTTTGGCGGAAAAAAGCTCCCCGAATTAGGTAAAGGTATCGGCGAATCCATCAAAGAGTTCAAAAAGGCCTTCAAGAGCGATGAGAAGTAACCTTCTCCCCCTGTTTGCGGCCATCGCCCCATTTTTGATCTGGCCCATCGAGTTTGTCCTACCCTACCCGCACATAATCGAAGAATTGGTCAAAGCCCACGCTTCCACTTTTCTCATCTTGAGCCTCTTCCCCCGCCGCTTCTTTCCTCTGGCCCTCATCGCCGCCATCCTACTTCATTGGGCTTACAACCTCTTCATTTAAGGTGCGACCGCACATAGGTTTTTACTTCCCCTCCAAAAAAATCGGTTGCTTCTTTCGAACCGACCGCCCCCCGCAGAAAATCAATCTCCATCTTCCCCAAGTCTTTGGTGTACGCCAATTGCTCCAAAAACAGCCTAGGCGCAAATTCGTCCCCAAACCTTTTCCTCGCATCTCTAACAACTTGTGCCAGAGTCACATGACCCTCCTTCAATAAAAAATACAAATCCACATAGTCCCGCCATTTACCCCTTCTTCCAATCGTAAAGGCCTTGTTGGAGGCCAAATCCGCCAGATCAAAAAGGGGTAATCCTTTAGTTTTTATCACTGGATACAATGGCGAATACGAATATTCCAGGATAGTCAGCCTCAAACCACTCTTAGACATCAAAGTTAACAGCTCTGGATTATCTATCTCCACCACCACCGGCCTATCCAAAACAGACAAAGCTTTATTTCTCATCCGGCTGCTTATCCCACCTTCAGTGAAAATATCAAAATCCAAAGACACCCGATGCCCAATTTGCAGAGCAATCGCTGTGCCTCCGCCCAAGACCCCGCTCCGCTTAAAAACTTCCAACTTCTCCCACAAATCTTGCCTAGGTTTATCTAGAACGTCCAAGTTGAGTTTGACCATATTTCCCCTCGTCAAAACCTTTTAAGCCCAATAGAATTCTCGCGGCAAAATTCAATTTCTCCGGCCTATAACCCCTAAAGGGGTTGTCTAGAAAAACCCTTTTAATTCTACCTAGACCATAGGTTCGAATCAGCCAGCCCAAGTCCTGCCATCCCCCATGAGCCAACACTTGATGCACAATATAAGCCGCGTCCCTCTTTTTATCCAATTTAGACACTCTTTTGGACCACAACACTCCTTGTAATCTTTTAGGTATCATTCTCCCCCTGATTCTACCACAAATTCGCGGGCTACCCAGCCCTGCCATGATTGATCCTCCGCAGCCACCTGCACCCATTTGGCGTCCTGGGCCAACCTAATCGCCTCCGTGGACATATTTAGTCTAGCCACGACTCCAGACTTCACAGACGTGGACAACAGCACATTTACCGTTCCCCCAGTAGGCACTATCACCCTGACTATATCCGGCCCACCTACACCCAAAACCATAGGAGCCGGCCCTGAATTTACTTTCCAGGAAACCATCCCCGTCATCCCGGCCGTCAGCACTCCGACCAGAACCGCTATTGCCATCTTTCCTTGTCCCGTCCGGTATACTTTTGGCTCTTCCATTTTTACCTCACCCCCACCACCGTTTAAGGTCCGCATGTATATAGCCAGAAATACAAACCCAGCTACTAAGATGATAATCAGTCCCCACACGGCCATGGTCTGCGATCCGCCCACAAAACCAAACAGGTTGGTGCTAGCACTGGCCTGGGTCACCAAGTCTTTCAGCTTATCCATTTTGTCTGCGGCTCCATTCATTTCAATCTGGGCCTCCCGGTAAGCCCGGATCTTCTGTTCCGGAGTCACGGCTGTTTTTTGCAAAGCCAAGACTTTGTCCAAGGCCACATCAATGTCGCTTTTCAAAGTAATGCTTTGGGCAAAATAGGCCGTTTTTTCTAAGGGCCTGGCCAATTCCACCGCCTGTTTTCTCACACTGTCCACCATCTCTTGAGAAATTATCCAAATGTCAGTCGTCCTCACCGCCAGCGTCCGGCTTTCTCCTGGCTTCAAAAGATACTGCCCTTCTACATAATATTGATTCTTTTCCGCGTCAAATTTGACCTCCAGCCCCGCGTCTGTCTGCAGTATATCTTCCTTCTTAATCTCCTCTGGCAAATAGTACTTCAGCTCCACCGTCTGGCTAATCAAAAGCGACGGATTGGTCACCAACGATTTAAAGACGATGCTGCCCACTTCCAGCCAGGTGTAATCCACCGACCCGGTCATCCCCTTGGCCAAAAACTTTTTGTTGGCTCCAATCAGCCCCCGAACCGCCAACACCCGGTTTTTCAACCTCTTCTCCGATGTATCCGCGGCAAAACTAGGCGCCAAAGCCCGTTCTACTTTGGGCAGTCTGTTCACCGCCAAAACTGCTTTTACCAATTGATCCACCCGGGTCTGGGTAGCCCCACCCGCCAGCATTTTATCTGCCTCTATTTGCTTCTCCTCCAACACCGCTGCCAATTTCTCTACCTCATCCACCCGGGCCACAACACTTCCCACCGCTTTTTCCAACGCGGCTGCAAAGCTAGTCAAAGATTTTACCCCCGAGAATCTCCGGTCCGCCATGGCCTGCTTGACCGCCTTAGCCTGATCATACGCAATGTCCAGTTCCTTCCAACCCCAAGCCGCTTTCAAACTGGCCAATTGCCCAAACATAGTATTAGTGGCCACTGAATCAGTTTCTTCCCCCAGCGTTTTTCCGATTTCTACCATACTTTTGGATAGTTCACTATCAGTTAGTTGCCCCCACTTCAGAGACACTACTCCAGTTTTGCTCACCACAAACTGCCCGCTCATAAACAATTGATTGGCTACCGTTCTAGTTTCTTCAATTTTGGTCCCCACTTCCGGGATATCTTCTTCAATAAAATTCTGGATAATGGGTTTGTTCACTAATCGCTCTAAAAGCAGTCGATTCGCATCTCCCGTCTGTTTAATTTTAGTCAAATCTGCCGATTCAACGGAACCTGCCGTCAACGTCCTAGGAATGCGGTTCCACACGTCGGCTGCCAGTGTCCCGAAACCAGACATCGTCCGGCTGGAGTAACCCCACACCGCGCTGGCAATGTCGCCCGCCGACGGCACGGACGCCGCCGCCGCCACCACTTCCCAGCTTTTATCCAAACACATGTATTCGGTTCCGATAGTACAGCACACCTGGGCCCGGTAATATCCCGTTGTGGTTGGCGCCGTAAACTGATACGAGAACCACCCATCAGACGTGTAAGTCATGGCAGTTGGGTCAATATATACTACCCCATTGGGATCACGAGCAGTAATAATGCACGTTCCTCCAGTCACGGGGGTATACTCATCATCATATACAAATTCTCCTACAGTACAGCTGGAGCTGACGGTGCATGACTGAATAGAGCCGGCCGCGGCCCCGACACCCGTAGCGGATATCAGAGCCGCACCAACCAAGGTAACTACGATTAGTGATTTGTGTTTAGTAGTTACCATACTATTCGCCTCAGTCAGCAGAAGCTTTTTTGAATTCCCGAACTGAATCGGAAATACCTTTAGCCAATTGGGGCAGCTTAGAACTCCCAAACATCACCAGCAGTATGCCGGCAATTATTAGAAGTTCAGTTGTTCCAATGCTCTGTAACAGCATGCACTATCACCTCGCTTTCTAATATTCAGTATGTAGCTTTTATTAATATGTTGTCAACGCCCATTTTTAATCTTATCGTAATCTTATCATTTGCCTCTTGACTAGCCTCATTTTATGTTATACGCTTATTTTAATGATCTCCCTGTCCTTTAATCTTTCTCCGGGATTAAAAAGCTGCCTGGTAAAAATCGACAACTTCAGAAGTGAGATTCTTACTACTCCCCTCCCCCCTGCCCGGCTCATGGAACTGCAATGGAAAGCCACCCAAGGTTATTTAACCGCTTGGGGAGGGCGCCGCGCAGCCCTAGACCGTATCCGCCAAAGCTGGACTACAGATCTACCCGCAGGAACAACACCAGTTCTGGAATACCTCGATTCCCCTGGGTTGCATCCCATCTTGCAAGCCGCCATTGCCCACCTGGCCTTCGTTCCTCCCTATAGCTATCTCGTCCCCCAGGTTTATCTCCACCGCCGCGGCTACGACTGTCATGGACTAGTGTGCATCGACGAATTCTGGCTCAAAAACCGCGATACTTACTCCCAGCTCCTAACTACCAACGCCACCTCTACCAGTATTACCCAGTGGGTAGATTTTTATGCCCAAGCTGCGTTATACCAATACGCCTTGACCCAACGGGCCGTCCTAGCTCCCTCCACCGAATCCCCTAAAGGACTGTGGAGCTTGTCAGACCGCCAAAAAACCCTACTCACCCGTCTGGAAGCCCCCGGCTCCTCCATCACCAACCGCCAGGTGCAAAAGCTTTTAAAAATCTCTCAAATTACCGCCTCCCGGGATCTGTCCAAAATGGCCTCTCTGGGTCTGCTGTTTGCCCACGGCCACGGCCGCTCCGTGTATTACACCAGAATTTAATGAGCCCGGATAGAGAGTCGAACTCTAATCTAATCCTTACCATGGATTCGTTCTGCCGTTGAACTATCCGGGCTGGGTGCCAGGAGAAGGATTCGAACCTTCGTAGCCGTGAGGCGCGACTTTTACAGAGTCGTGTATTTGACCGCTCTACCATCCTGGCCAGCGAAATTATTTTACCATGCTATCACGAGCTCAACGAGAGATATCATTGACTTGTTAATGATATACTTTAGTTAGAGAGTGAGGTGATTTAATTGGATCAAACACCAGTAACCTGTTCAAATTGTCACGCGGTTACCACCAACGACGGCAAAACCGTCTGGGTGTGTGAACAATGCGCAACCGAAAATAAACCAGTAGATGTAGCTGCAGCTCAAGCTGCCGTCAGCGATGCCGCCGGCGCCATGCCAGCTGCTCCTACAGCCCCAGCCGCTCCAGTGACACCTACAGACCAACCTGCTCAGTAACTTTGAGCACAAGCGCAAAAATCGCCCCTCGTAATCGCCGGGCGATTTTTGTTAAGATAGCGTTTAGAAATCAGCGTTTAGCGTTCAGTATGTACCTCAAATCCCA
>Ga0075787_121_pt1 | contig 15821 bp, 20 predicted proteins | sample RifGroC1_FD_67883 | JGI IMG/M metagenome (GOLD analysis project Ga0075787, IMG submission 67883) | Microgenomates bacterium GW2011_GWC1_46_20
ACAGATAGAGATATCTCTCAATCGTCTTTTCGGACACTCCCAAAGTCGCGGATAGTTCGGCTCTGTTAATTAAATTCCCAGTCTGGGAAGCCAATATCTGCACCAGATTCTCAAATGCCCGGCTCTTTTCCACTTGCAACAGTAATCCAATGTCTTTTTCCAGATAACTCAAGTGCACCTCGCGCAATATCCGGTTTTTCTCTTCTTCAGTTTGGGCCAACACCACTCCCGGATAGCCACCGAAATTTACATACTCGTCCACCAATCTCTGCCGCCTCAACGGTTGCATTACTAATTCACGCGTCACCTTAAGATACTCTTCATCGAAATTAGCCACCTCCAAACCCAACTTATAGGCTGCAAACTCAGTAAAAGAAAGTGGGTTACAATAAAACGTCTGTTTCCTGCCCGTAAGTGGTTCAATAATATTTGATTTCAGTTCCAAAGAACCCGATCCGGTTACCACAAACTTATGGCCGGATTTCAGGTCATATAATCCTTTTAAAAACAATCCAGCGTTTTCCAGGCGGGATATTTCATCAATGAAAACATAAGCCCTGCCTTGTCCCACCCGTCTTTCCACCAGTTCAATTAAAGCGTGCTGGCTGGAAAACCATTGCCTATCTTCAATAATATCCAAATTCAAAAAAACCGTCGATTTGCCCGTGCTCCGCAATTCTTCCCGCAACTTCTCCAGAATAGTTGTCTTACCCGACTGCCGAGGACCCAATACCAAAGACATCTCCGGGCTCTCTACATGAGCCTTTAGACTGTAATACAGTCTTCTATAAATGAAATTCCCTGCCATAATCCAAGATGATACCCATTATAGCAGGGTTATTCTAGTTGAAAACATGGAGCCCAACGCATCTTCTGTTCCCAGCCGACTTAGGCGTACGGCAGGAGCAGTTTCCGGAATAGGAACTACCCTCATTATATACGGGGGAGAAAGTTATCTAGGATATGCAATTATTGACACTGTCCGAGCTGGATTCCAATCTCCCGATACCCTTTCCAGCACAGTAAGTGCTCTTTGTGCAATTGGCTTAATAGTTTTAGTATTAAGTGATGCTTTCGCCAATCGGGGCGAGAACATTAAGGCCGTTCTCCTCTCGGGTGTCAGAGCGGGATATGCTATAAATCGAGCAGTAATTGAGAGTCAACCGCTAAACTCATAGTAGAAAGAATTCCTGGGCGGATTTTAGAAATCCTGAAGGTAATAAGTTCCAACATAGTGGTTCGGCTTCGCTCACCATTAAAATTCATTACAATCCTGAGTGAAATCGAAGGACTAGCCCCTGCAAGACAAAGCACTAGCTTCCAAATAAGTTTATTGGAGATATAATTACCTCATGTTTCTTACGAGCAAAACGGCTCTTGTCACTGGTGGAAATTCTGGACTTGGTTTGGAAGTGGCCAAGGGGCTAATTAAATCTAAATGTAAGGTCATAATTTTGGGGAAAGACAAGGCCAAAGTTGAAAAGGCAATTTTCGATCTCAAATCTAACCTCGTTACAAGCGTAACCTGTGATCTTCGTAGCCAGACACAAATCGAAAAAACTGTTCAGCAAATTGGGGATATCGATATTCTCATCAACTGTGCCGGAATCATAGCCTATCAGCCTCTCCCCGTTCACGATTCGAAAAACATTAGAGATATCATTGAAACCAACTTGCTGGGAACGATTTATGTCACTCGCTCAGTGCTCCCAACAATGTTAAAGAAGAACTCGGGAACTATCATGAACATTTCTTCCACTTCCGGCCTTCCCACCGGTGGAAGCCCGAATGAGTCAGTGTATGTCGCAAGTAAGTTCGGTGTTTCGGGTTTTACCGAATCGCTTAAAAAGGAGGTCGATGATCAAAAGAAGAACGTTAGAATCTTAGGTTTCTACCCTGGAGGGATGAATACCCAACTCTTTTCTAAGTCAGGGTTGACCAAAGACACCTCCAAATTCATGGACCCTGCCGAAATAGCTAAGATTATCGTCTTTATGCTCGAAAGACCGGACGCCATAAAGATGGACCATGTTGTTGTTAACAGAAATAAAAATCTTTAGCTAGTAGTGTTTCTCGCCAACCTAAAACTAACCGGCCCCACTCAAATTTGTGCGTACCAAGTTCGAATGTCCTCCATCCAGGGCTGCGAAAATTAAGGGCGAAGTGAAATCAAGTAAATCCCCAGAAGTACAAACAGCCCCACTCCTACCCACCGTGGCACGGATTTACCGGAGAAAAGGTGCAGAATCAATCCAAACAACACCGTGGTCAACCCCAACCACACCGCCTCCCCCACCTCATTTTGACCTCTTCCAGGCTTTAAAGACTTCTATCACTAAAAACATCAAAACCGACAGCCCCGCCGCTACCAGCCAATACTCCCACCCCAAACTCACCACTCCAAAAAACCGCCTCCCGTAATCCGTAGCAAACGGCAAATACTGCAACACCCCTCCTGCCGCCACCGCCGCTACCAGCCACTTATTCTCCCACAAATGATTCCTCCAAAACGGCACCGTCAGCACCCGCACCGAAAAAACATAGGCCAAAGAGTTTAACCCCAAAGTCAAGAACGCCATTGATCTGGCCAGAATTATATCCCCGGTCACCTTATACACCACCCCAAAGGCCGCCAAAGCCACCATCCCCGCCGCCACACTCACCAAGGCAATCAACCCCAGCATCCACCGGCTGACCAGTAATTCCCCGGCCAGGCGAGGTTTCTCCCGCATTATCCCGGCCCGTTTGGGATCCACGGTCAAAGCCAAACTAGGAAACCCGTCAGACACCAAATTTATCCATAGTATCTGGCCAGCCGTCAGAGGTAACGGCCATCCCGCCACCAAGCTCCCGATCACCACCAAAATCTCTCCAAAAGCGTCACTGAGCAAGTACACCACAATTTTTCGGATGTTTTCAAATATCACTCTTCCCTCCTCCACCGCAGCCACAATAGTAGAAAAGTTCGAGTCCAAAAGCACCAAATCCGCCGACTCCCGCGCCACATCCGTAGCTTCCCCCACCACTATCCCCACATCTGCCCGATGCAGCGCCGGCGCGTCATTCACTCCATCTCCCATCATGGCCACCACTTCGCCATTCTTCTTCAACGCCTCTACAATTGACAACTTTTGGGCCGGGGTAGTCCTGGCAAACAGTCGCGTCGTTTTTACTCTTCTAGCCAGATCCTCCACTCCCAACCGTTCCAGCTCTTGCCCAGTCATCACTTCTTCTTTCCTCACTCTCATACCCAATTCCGCCAGCACAAACTCCGACGTCTTGGAGTAATCGCCCGTGATTACCATCACTTTTATCCCCGCCGTCATAGCCTGCTCCAACGCTTCCTTCACCCCCACCCGTATCGGATCAGAAAAGGCCAGCAGTCCCACCCACTCTAGCTCCACCGCATCCCCTTCCTCCACGCGCTTTTTTGTCGACTCTGCTTCCTTGCGCGCCATCCCTATCAGCCTCCGCCCTTGCGCCGTCAGACTCTCTATTTCTTCCCTCACTCTCGACTTTTCCTTAGAATCCAAAGTCGACCGTTCCACCAATACCTCCGGCGCCCCGTTGACAAAAATCATATTCTTTCCCCCCCGCCACCGGTTCAAACTCATAAACCACCTCTCTTTGGGAGAAAAAGGAATACTGTCCAGCCGCGGATGGTCCGCCACAAAATCGGAAACCGTTTTCCGCCCCCACTCAAAAGCCGCCACCACTATCGGATCATCCAAATCGTTGGCCAAAATAGCCTGCTGAGCCAATTTTTCCCTGTCCCCCACCGCCTCCACCACCTTCATCTTTCCCTGGGTCAACGTCCCTGTTTTGTCCACGCAAATTACCGTCACTCCGCCCAAAGTCTCTGCTGCCGCCAGCCTCTTCACCAACCCCCGCCTCCGCAGTATCCTCTGCATGCCAATTACCAGCACCACCGTTAGCGCCACAATCAACCCCTCAGGAATACTCGACACCGCCAAAGCCACTGCCGTCACAAATATCTCCGTCAAGCTCTGTCCATACACCACCCCCAACCCAAAGACTCCAACCACCAGTATCCCTACCACTACCACCAACTGCCGGCCAAATATCTTCAGTTGGCGCTGAAAAGGGGTCTCCTCCTCCGGCTCCTGCACTTGGACAGCAATTGCCCCCATTTTAGTATCTTCCCCAATCGCCCCCACCCGCATCCGCCCCTGGCCCGCCGCCACTGCCGTCCCCATATAGACTTCGTTCCCCTCAATCTTATTTACCGCCTGACTTTCCCCTGTCAAGGCTGCCTCTTCAACAAACAATCTGTTAGCAAAAATCAATGCCCCGTCCGCCGGTATTCGGGACCCTGCCGCCAGTATCACCTCGTCCCCCACTTTGATGTCTTCTGCGTTTATTTCTCTCCTCTTTCCCCCTCGGACCACTATTGCCCGGCTGGTCACATACCGCCTTAATGCCGCCAGAGCCTTAGTCGCTCGACTCTCCTGAATGTATCCCAAAACGGTATTCACTCCTACCGCTGCCAAGATTATCGCCGCATCCGACCAATGCCCGATAACCACCGTCACCCCCGCCGCCAGTATCAAGACATAAATCAGAGGGTTTTTCAACTGCCTCAAAACCAAAACCAGCTCTCCTGGCGGCGGTTTCTCCGGCAAAATATTTCTTTTCTCCACTATTCCATGTTACCATGGCTAAATGCCCCTGCCGCTCGTTTTTTATCCCCTCATTCTGATTGCCGCCATCTTTCTTCTGGCTTACTGCGCCAACTTCCTAGTCACTATCACCACCCGCCTCGGCCATTACCTCAAACTTTCCCAGTTCATCACTGGCTTCATTATCTTAGGCGTAGCCACCTCCATTCCGGAAGCCTCAATCGCCATTAATTCCGTCCTGGCCGGCACCCCCCAGCTGTCTTTAGGCAACCTTTTCGGCGCCACCATCGTCCTTCTCACTCTCATTGCCGGTCTGGCCGCCATTTTCAGCCAAGGCATAGACGTCAAAACCGAACTCAAATCCTCCACCCGCCTGCTACAAATCTCGGCCCTCATTCTGTCTCCAGTCATTCTCCTGCTCGATCTCTCTCTTACCCGCCTGGACGCTCTCTTCCTCCTTCTTCTTTATTTAGGCTACTTAATCTACATCTACCGCCTTCAACCCCATAGCCTGCCCCTCGAATCCCAGCTTATGAACCACCACTTTTTAAACTCTATTTTTCTTATGGCCGCCGGTGTTATTGGCGTCGCTCTTTCCTCTAAAGCTATCGTTTTTGCCTCTCTCCAACTCTCTTCTCTTCTGTCAATTCCCCCACTAGCCGTCGGCACTCTCATTCTTTCCATCGGCACCAACCTCCCGGAAATTTCCGTGGCCGTCGCCGCCATCAGACACCACCATCCAAATTTGATTATCGGCGATATTTTGGGCAGCGCCGCTACCAACACCGCCATTATTGCTCTCGTAGGCCTATCTTCCCCCTTCAAAATTCCCCACCCTATCCTTCTTCAAACCACCGGAATATTCCTAGTCATATCTCTAGCGGCCTTCTTCGTCATGACCCGCAGCAAAAGACATCTCTCTCCGCTTGAAGGCGCTATGGCCATTGGCCTCTACACCGCTTTTTTGGTCTCCGAAATCTCCTCTCTCCTTCTCAAATAAGATAATTCCATATGGTAAAGATCGTAAACCCTCCGTATATCAGCCCCGCCAATCCCACTATAGCCACCCGCCACCAACTTGGCTGCAGAGCTTTAGGTAATGAAAGGTTCAACCCCAAAATCAGCCACGAATATACACACATGGCCACCGCGTTTAGCACTGCCCCTGTCACCACCAGCGCCAACGGCTCAATAAATCCTGCTCCAAAAACCACTATCCCAGCCAATATCTGCAACCACAGAAAACCGTAAAAAAATCTGGAAATATGGTGCACTTTCGACCCAGGAATCAGCAGAGCCAAATTCTCGGTGGCCATCCGGGCATTACTCCCATACACCGCAAACTGGGTTCCAAACAGCATCAAGGCCACCGCCACTAAAAATGCCACTCCCAAGCCCCCCATAGCTTTTGCTTCCAAAAGTACAAACTTAATACTTGAGCCTATCTCTGGATGACCATGTACTGTGGCATACGCCAAAAGCATCAAAAGCAGCATCGTCACCACTCCCGTGGCCCAAAATACCAGCCCGTGTTCCAAGTTAATTCTCCGCCACCACGTCTTAAACCGGGAAATATTTCCCTCCGTTTGGGCAAACACTTCTCCCGTAAGTTGCACTTCTTCCTCCCGACCTGCCAAAATATTAATAATATGTCCGGAGTATTTACCCATCCCATACCCCTTCTCCTTCACATACAAACTCTGGGCCAAATTTAAATTTCCCCCCGCCCCCGAATACACCAATGCCGCCAAAAAAGTAGCTAGCGGTATTCCTTCTGGCAAAAAGCCTACCCTGGCCACCCCGGCCGCCAGGGCCAGCCAATCTGCCCGCCCTGCCAGCCAGATGGTCAAACCCACAACCAATGGCACTCCTACCAAAATTATAGCTTTCTGGACCGTCTCTTGAGTTCTATATACTACCCGACCCAAACTATAAATCCCCCCCAAAGCCACCAACATGCCAATCCCCCACCATTTAGAATAAGCAACCCCGGCTGCAGTCGCCGCCGCCGTAGCCGCAGCAGCCATAATACCTGGCCACATCCAGGGAATAATGGTTGACGCGATAAACCACCCCGCAGCTGCGGGGCCCCACTTTTTCCTCCACCCCGCAAACACCGATTCCCCTGTCACTAAACTATATCTTTCAATCTCCATATTCAGAAAAAATTGCAGAGTGATTCCCACCACTGCCGCCCAGACAATTCCCAGACCGAAATTACTGGCCAAATACGGCCACAAAATCAGCTCCCCGCTACCCAAGCCCACTCCCAGAATAATAAAGCTCGGCCCAATCAGTTTCGCCAAGCGTGGCGCCTCCGGCATCTCCCGCATAATTTCATCTTATCATGGCAAGATGGTATAATTAGGCATGATTAATTGGTCTACTGATGAAAAAGAGTTTAAGAAGAAAAATCCCCAAGAATACAAACTTTGGCGGCTCACCCAATTAATCAATTATGGCCTGGATGGTGAGAAATTAGACAGAAAAGAGGTCAAAGATGCTTGGGTTAGAATCAAGGACCGCGTAGACCCACACAAAGCGGTATACTTGGAATATCTGCTATGGGACAAAAAACCATCCTCACACCAATTCAACGAAAATTTCTGGACCTTTTCCAGGCTGAAAACTACTTAACTAAGCGGTATTATTGGACCGGCGGTACCGTACTCTCCGAGGTTTATTTACACCACCGAAATTCCGAAGACATAGACCTGTTTACAGAAAAGGGAGAAGTGCATCTGCCCAGTATAAAGGATTTTGTGAGCATATCAGGAGCCAAACTGGGGGCAAAAGGCATTAGCTATACTAGGTTTCTGGGACTCCACACTTTTGTCTTTAATTTCAACGACGGTAGCCAACTAAAAATAGACTTCAATTATTATCCTTTTCCCCGTATAAACACTGGTAGGAAATGGAATAAAATTGACATCGACAGCATTGAAGACATTGCCACCAACAAAGTACACACCATCTCAGTCAAACCCAGATCCCGCGATTTTATTGATTTATATTTCCTGCTTAAAGACAAAAAGTGGGGGTTATCTCTCCCCCGGTTAATTGGTCTTGCTAAAGCCAAGTTTGACTGGAATATAAACCCGCTCCAGATGGGTGAGAATTTGGCCAAAGTTGTAACAGTCAAAGACCCACCTCGAATGTTGGTCCCATTTGATCAAAATGAAATGGAAAGTTTCTTGCTAAAACTAGCTAAATCCCTAAACAATGATATCTTCAAGAAAAATACTCTTCCTGAACCGCCGACAAAAACAGATTAAACCGTTCCCCCAACGTCTTTTTTCCCACCCGCTCCACAAACTCCGCCACCACTTCCTCCACATCCAATTCGGTATATTTAGCTCCAAAAAAATATTGGTTATCAATCTTCTGACTAAAATCCTCGTAAATCGACAGGCACAACACTGGCTTTTTGGCCGCTATCGCCAGTGCCGTCTCATAGCCAATTTGCAAATCCTGAAAACTCACCTCAATTATCACTGCATCTGCCTGTAGAATATTTTTTCGGATAGCTTCGTAATGCGCTAATTTAGGGTCCCTCATCCTGGCTTTTGCTGTCAATATCCGCTTATAGTTCCCTTTCTCTGGAGATATTACCGTAGCACCAGTTTTTTCAATAGTCTCTAAAACCAAATCGTAATATTTCTGATACTTGTTCTTCCCATAAAAAGACGCCGTATAAAAAATCCTCATACATACATACGTACGTATATCAAAAGATTGACTAAATAGCAATATTTCGTAGAATTAGAAATAATATGAGTACAAATATTCTCGGACTCGGCATTCATATCAAGGTCAAAAATTTTGCCAAATCTCTGGCTTTCTACAAAACTCTGGGGTTCAAGCAGGTTTTTGCCTACGGCCCCCAGCAAAAAGTCAAAGAGGATTACGACGGCGTGGTTTTTGCACATGGCGGAACCAAATTAGAAATCGCCTCCGGCCACCGGGCAGTCAAACCGAAAGTCTTTCAGCAACTACTCTCTTCTTCCAAAATATCTCTCATGATTCAGGTTCCCAGCCTCAAACCCCTGCTTACCCACTGCCGCAAGGCCAATATTCCCCTAGCCGTCGGTCCCCGACACTACTACTGGGGAACTCTCGAGGCTGTCATTAAAGACCCGGACGGTGTAGTTCTAGTTTTTATCGCCCCCTACTCCGCTTCCCAAGCCAAAATCCTCCACGCCGACGAAACCTGGTCCACCAAATAATTGTGATAAAATGGGGCCGTTATGATTACTGTCATCAGGAAGCTGTATGTACAAGCTACGTCAGCCTCATCTTTCACAGAACTTTCTCACCAATCGGGAGCTGGTATCTAAGCTCATCCGAGGTTCTTCCATTTCTCCTTCTGATACCGTCCTAGAAATCGGCCCCGGCCGCGGCATTATCACCCAGGAACTGCTCAAAATTACCCCCCACGTCATCGCCATCGAAAAGGATCCTAAGCTTACCTCCCACCCCAGGGATTTCCTCACCTACCCCCTTCCCCGAACTCCTTACAAAGTTTTCGCCAATATCCCCTTTAGCATCACCGGCGCCATAGTCCGTAAGCTCCTCCAAGCCCCTAATCCGCCAGCGGACTGTTATCTAATAATGCAATCCGAAGCCGCTGCCAAGTTCGTCATCCACCCCCAGGCCAATACTATGGCAGCTATTTTGTATTATCCTTTCTTGGATATCAAAATCATCCACCGCCTCGCCCGCACCGATTTCTCCCCTACCCCCGCCGTGGACAGTGTTCTCGTGCGCTTCACTCACAAATCCTCAACTCTTATCAAATCAGTTTATCAAGATTTCATCGCCTACCATTTCACCCATAACCGCTTTGCCAAATTCGTCCCCGCCAGCAAATGGCTCACCTTATTCGCTAGCCACAACCCCGCCCTCTCCCGCGGCTCCTTCACTCATCTCCAGCGTCTCCAATCCCTCCTCCCTCCCCACCCCAGAATAAGTGGTGTATCATTCAAACCATGAAAAAGAAGGAGTTTGCTGAACAGTTTCCCATATACCTGCCCACAGAGCGATTCATACCCAACTCTCCACACTTCCGCAGGGCTGTCCTAGCCAAGCCCGATTTTCCTCATCAAAAATTCCATGATAGGCAAGTTAAAGAAAACGCCTTTGCCCTGGCCTTAGTTATGGGTATAACCCAAGAAAGGGGCTACGGTTTTGCCAACACCGGTCAACTTGAACCATCAGACCACCACCTGGGTAGCTGGCTATTTGCCTTGAAGATGTACGAGGGATTTGAATGGAACAAAGTCGTTGCCAAGACGGTTCTCCTCCACTCCAAAGACGTTCTGCCCCGCTCCGCCCCAGTCTATGCGTGGATCTTGCAGGCAGCGGACCGTGCGGCAGGAATGGGCTGGACAGGTATTCTGCGCGACGCCTACTATTTGGGATTTCGTCATCCCAATTTGCAAGTAGTAGAAAAACTCAGGTCTCCACGGGAAGGAGAATATCAAGATTCGATAGCTACCGTCCAAAAGGTCTGCTACGAAGACGCATTTCCCTTTCTCATAAGTCACGGCCTGGCCAGTAAGATGGTGAGGAAATATTGGGATCACAGACATCAGTTTTTCGGACTCCCTGATGGCCGCGGTGGCTGGAAAGTTGGCCCACTCCTACCTATAGCTCAAGAAATTTTCTATGATTTATTTGCCCAAACCGAAGTCTTCACCCTACTGCTCGCCGAGAAAGATCTAGTCCGAGTTTTTGGCCCCACAATATTAAGTACTCTCAAAAACCCTTCTGCTCTGGCTAAACTAGACAGAATTCTTGATCGAAACCCCAATCACTAATCCACTACCACATATCTAAATCTCTCAAACCGCTTTCCATCTCGTTGCAAAGTAAAGAAATCAGCACTGGCTTGAGCGGCCTCTTGTGAATACTGAGATGAATGGCAGGCATGAGCCTTAACTCTAATCCCGACAAAATCGGTCATTTCGATTGCCACTTGATCCGGATGGTCGTAATAATCGACCAATAAATATTCCGTCACAGTATGCGATTTGGCTAGCGGATTTTTGAAATGTTCCGGAAAAAATAAAGTGTCGCGAGCGTACGGATATGTCCCATCAATGACCGCCAGGCCGATTTTCCGATGATCGCGATGATTGATCCAGCTGTTCTTGTTGTCAAATTTAACTATCACATTTTCGGGGTTGTGAGTGATCACTAAATCTGGCTGAAACAGCCTAATTTGCAAGGCTAACTTTCCGATCGTCGGCAAATCGTCTTCCACTTCTCCATCTCCTAAGCCTAAATACACGTTATCTTCCGGCAGAATTCCCAACACTTTCATCGCCGCTTCGTCCTCTTTTTGGCGCAAACCTCCTAATTCTTTACTGGTAGTTCTCTCTTGCCGGTTCCCCATATCCCCTAAGGTCATCTTCACCACCCTCACCCGAATCCCCGACCCGACCAGCCTGGCAATTGTGCCTCCAGCATACAGCTCCGCGTCATCTGGATGCGCCATTACCACCAGTACCTTCTTCTTCCCTCCAAACACCTTTTTAAACGAGTCTTTATACATGCTTATAGCTTTAGTTCAAACTTAGTATTAGGTATTCGATAAAAGCTGCCTCGACTTATCATACTAAATCCGTGCTTATGTGCCAACTTAGTCATTCTCTCATTTCCATCTACAATAATCATCAACACTCTTTTAAACTTCGTATTCTTCCTAATCCACTCCAACCGAAAGGCCAACAACTTTTCGCCCCATCCCTGCCCCTGATACTTCTTCAAAACTCCCATGCTGCTCAAATACCCGGTGCGCAGATCCTTCTTATCATACCGGCCCACCTTGGCCATTCCCACGATTTGACCATTGATTTCCAAAAAAAATATGGCCGAATCCGATCCTGAGAACTTTTTGATATCATCCTCAAAATACTTCAGTGGCTTTCTTCTTTCAGTTTCATACAAAATACCAAACGTTCTTGGGTTCTCTTTCACTAAGGCTAACCTGATTGATCGAAGTAACCCAGCTTCACCTGGCTTCACTTGTCTAATTTTTCCTAACATATTCTTCCAATCTCGCCTTTAATCGATCAGTAAAACCTTCCTCCGCAAACCAGCTTGCAATCGCCCTAACAATTACATCGCCGACTTGCCCGTTCAGAACCCCTATCGCCAAAGCCTCTTCCAACGCGCTCCCCAAAAACACACCCTCTTGCCTTATTTGCGGATAGACATTCTGTAAGTATATTTTCAACATCCCTGGGGCCATGCCTGCCCACCAATCCGCACCTTGAAAACTATCCAGAAATTCCCATTCGTTCGCCAAATCAAATGCCCGAACCCCCTTGCGCAACGATCCAAAATCAGGCCTTGCCATTACCTGTGAAGCTGTTGGTAAGGTCACTTTTTCCTGACTCAAAACTCTTGCCGCATCGGCAGAATACTTAACCAGCGCCTCATCCACCTTAAACTCCATTTCTTCCCCCCGCGCTAATCTGTTCAGAAATTCTACAGCCCAATCCAACTCCGCTACTATAGGCGCAAGTTCTTCCGGGTGGTCCTTTGCCACTGCTTCAGCACTTTCAAAACCTCTTCTGCGACCATTTCTTCTCCGAGAAATTCTAAGAATCGCATTTACATACTCCTGGCCCATAAGCAAACTATACCTCCATCTTAATCAATTTGTTAACATATTTCTCCCAAATCTTTCTAGTCCAACTCACTTCCCACGCTTTATTTATCTCCACTCTCTTATTCCTCTCCTCAATACTTTTCACTCGCTCTTCTAAACTCGCCATACACTCATTTTACCAACTTTGGCATTTGGGAGTATAGAGTCGGGGCAAACCCCAAATCTCTAGCTGCTTCTCCCGCAGCCCGCAAATTCTCCCGCCCGTCCTCCACAATCGCCTCAACTCCCGGTAATTGTTCAAATACTTTTTGCCAAGCACCAGGATCTTTCTTGCCCCCATAGTCAGACATGTCAAAAATCCGAAAGGGATCTATTTTCACTCCAATCTTTTTCAAAATCCAATCCGACGTTTTAACCCTTGATGTAGAAACAATCACCAACTTCCACTCCTGCAAATTCCGTAGCAAATTTTCTACCCCTTCCCGAGGGGGATAAACCTTTAACAGCCCTGAATTTACAGCCCTCCACTCTCCTTCTAACTGATCTTTAAGAGGCGCGTCTGTCAGTCCCAACTCCTTCATAGCCTCGTCAAACTTCTCTTCATGCCTCATTGGATCTTGCGCCGAATCAAAACTATACAATATCCCGCCCATATCCGATACCAACAGCTTCATTGTTCTATAATACCTCACCAATGGATAAAAGGGAGCTTGCACAAAAATTAAAAGAGCTGGTATATAGTACCCCGCCGTGCCAAGACTGTATCGGTTACGGCCAATGTACCTTCATGTCTGCGGTCTTGGCTGCTCTGGATTTACATAACCCCAGACGCCTCATAGCGCTGGGTTGGCAAAGCAAATTTAGTGATGTTTGCCCATCTACCCCAGAAGTCAGACGTCTCCTCACAGCCTATCTCCAGTCTCAAAATCATTAATCCATTATACCCGAGTGTATAATTCGGCTCTATCCATGATAAACCCATTAGAATTAGACAAGTTTCGATACCCGGCTTTTCCCACACCGCTGCGCCAACCACCTCGCAATTCTAGCTCTCACCGACCACTTCTATCCTCACCTGTCCCCCACTTCGACCGGACCAAATCCCGGAATTGACCACTTTTGATATAATCCCCACATGGCAATAGAAAGATTAGGCGTTGTTTACGCCAGTCGCCAGCTGGTAGGCGATAACGGTGATAAAAGAGGTAGTTATTTTCGCCTGAAAAATGAAGAACAAAAAGCTCTCTGGCAAGCTTGGTCAGAAGGATGTCCAATCGCAGTTAGACTCATTGTTGAACGCGGAGCCAAAGTCATGAAGTTGAGATATGGAGAAGTCAATTTTTGGTCCGGCTACATATTCGGCCTTCTGCTACAAAGAGGGTACGCTCCAGAACAATTAAATAATTTCATGGGACCAATCGACCGGCTCCCTTCTGAACCTCTAGGGGATCACAATCCAACCTGGATCCCCAAAGAATTAGAAACCCGAGTCTATAACACTGCAGTCGGATACGCATTCCCCCGTCTAATAACTAAATTTATCGAAGAGGACTGGTTCATCGTTAACGGAAACATTAACACACAACGTCAAAAACGTCTCTGCTCCGCTCTCGATATACTTGATGAAGTAATAAAGAAAGATCCCCAGCGTCAGCTCTCACCCGAGCAAATACTGGCTAAAGTAGCAGAGGAGTTAGCTACCATTTCCCCTGCCGATAAATTCCCCTACCTTATTCGTTGCATGCTTAGCGCAGCTAAATTAGCGGAAGACAACTGTAAATGCGCATACGCACAGATAGTCAAAGCCATAAAATCCAACGCCCCGATTCTTTGGGCTGCTTACGACAACCTGACCACTGACCAGAAGAAAAAATGTGGCATCGCATTACTACAGGCCTAAAAAATCACCTCTAGTCCCCTAAATCTTGGCTAAAATCACATCCACCGTCTTTTTATCCCCTTCCCTTCCGACAGTCCCCTCCGTTCCAACTCAAAAACCAAAGCGTATGCCAAAAAGGGATGTCCAAATCCCACACCCGGCTCCCCAATCAAAATTTCCCTCCCTGCCATAATTCTCGGTATTTTACCACCTTGCTAAAACAAACTGGAAGTTATACAATGCTTGACAAGAAGTCGCTAGACTTCTTTTTTGTATGAACCCTGTCAAATACCTGTCCGAAACCATTGACGAATTAAGGCACGTCTCCTGGCCCAGCCGCCAGGATACGATAAAGCTGACCGTCATCGTCATTGCCATTTCCTTAATTGTTGCTCTCTATGTGGGCGGCCTGGACTTCACTTTTACTAACTTATTAACACTCATCATCAAATAACATGGACGAACCCACATCTATTACTGAAAAGGGCCTGGGGGGCAAAGCCATCCCCGGCCACATAATCATTAATGACAAAGGCAGCGATGCCGGACATTGGTACGTTGTTCACACTTACTCTGGCCATGAAGCCCGGGTGGCCGAAACCCTGCGCCAGAGAGCCACCACTTTGGGCCAGACAGACAAAATTTTTGAGCTGCTCATCCCCACCCAGGACAAAATCCAAATCAAGCACGGCACCAAATCCACCATCAAAGAAAAAATCTTCCCCGGGTATCTGCTCGTCAAAATGGTGGTCGACGACGATTCTTGGTTAGTGGTGCGCACCACTCAAGGCATCACCGGATTTGTGGGCACCGGCAACAAACCCACGCCCCTGTCCCCGGCCGAAGTAGAAGCCATCATGCAATTTGCCCAGATGGGTGCTCCCAAGTACAAAGCCAACTTCTCAGTAAGTGAAGCCGTCAAAATCACCGACGGACCCTTCGCCGACTTTTTGGGCTCCATCGAATCCATCGACGAAGATCATGGCAAATTGCGCGTGTTAGTTAGCATCTTCGGCCGCGAAACCCCAGTAGAATTAGACTTTTTACAAGTCAAGAAAATCTAAAGTATGGCTCCTAAAAAAGTAAAGGTCATCTTAAAATTAAACCTCCCGGCAGGCGAAGCGACGCCCGCTCCTCCCGTGGGTCCGGCTCTGGGTCAGCACGGCGTGCCCATCATGGATTTTGTCAAACAATACAACGACAAAACCAAAGACCATTTACTTTCATCACCAAACTTCCTCCGGTTTCTGCCATGATTAAAAAGGAATTGGGGCTGGCTCTGGCCGCCAAAACCCCCGGCAAAGAAGTGGCCGGTACGTTAACTGCTGATCAGATCAGGCAAATCGCCGAAGCCAAAATGCCAGACCTAAACACCGATTCCATCGACGCTGCAGTGAACACCGTCGCCGGCACCGCCAGATCAATGGGGATTAAAGTTGCATAACGTTTTCGTAGTGCTGCACTGAAACCGCTTCGTTTTGGGCATTTAAAACCACCGCTACCATATCAATTCTACAGGCTACCTCCCGACCCTTTAAATACACGTTAGCCATGCGTTTGACACGCTCGTACTTACCCCGGGTAAACATTTCCTCCGGACTACCCCAAGAGTAGCCCTTTTTGGTCTTCACCTCCACAAACACCACCGTCTCTTTGTCCCGCATTATCAAATCAATTTCCCCAA
>Ga0075787_112_pt1 | contig 14398 bp, 18 predicted proteins | sample RifGroC1_FD_67883 | JGI IMG/M metagenome (GOLD analysis project Ga0075787, IMG submission 67883) | Microgenomates bacterium GW2011_GWC1_46_20
TCGTGGGCCACAATGCCGTTGTCTACAGCGATAATTAACTTAGCCCCTTGCTCTAAACAATGATCGATACCGGCGATAGACAGACCATATCCTTCTGATTCCCGATGAGGAATGTGGGGGAAAACATTTTTATATTGGGAGTAAATAGTTTCCCAAAGAATGGCTGTGGAACAGATGCCGTCTACGTCGTAATCTCCGTAGATGGCGATCTTGTGGCCTTTTTTGATGTGCGATTTGATTAATCGAATAGCGGGTTTGGAATCGAAGGGAGATTTGAGGTCTTCTGGCTGGGTGGGGTGCCAGAATTCTTCGATGGCTTTCTTAGTCTTGAGTCCCCGATTGGCCAGGAGGGTTTTTATGATATCCATGGTAAGATTTTACTATATGAAACTGAAATTAAATGTACCTGACAGAGTTAAAGAAATTTTGGGGAAATTTGAGGAGGCGGGATATGAGATATATGTAGCCGGTGGTGTAGTGAGAGACGCCATGCTGGACAGGCCATTGACCGATTGGGATCTCACAACCAACGCCACACCGGAAGAGATTCTGAAGCTCATCCCGGATGGGTTTTACGATAATAAATATGGGACTGTAGGAATAAAAAATGAGACAGACAAGCCGTATGAAATCACCACTTATAGAACTGAGCACGGATATAGCGATAGCCGGCACCCGGACAAAGTGACGTGGGGTAAGTCATTACAGGAAGACTTAGCTCGAAGGGATTTTACGATTAATGCCATGGCTCTGACGGCCAGAATGGAGATTGTTGATCCGTTTGGAGGACAGCAAGACGTAAAAGATAAATTAATTAGAGCGGTGGGCGATGCAAATGCCAGGTTTGGTGAAGATGCCTTGCGGATGATGCGGGCGATTAGAATTGGAGCCCAATTGGGATTTACTATCGAGCAGACAACTTTACAGGCAATACAGACAAATGCGGGCAAGATTAAGCAAATTGCAGCGGAGCGGGTAAAAGACGAATTATTTAAACTTTTGGCCAGTGATTATCCGGCCGATGGATATAAACTATTGCGGGGGGCAGGCTTGGGGGAGCAAATATTGCCGGAGATGGATTCCACCTTTAAGGTGGAACAGAAGAGCCCCGGACGGCACCACATGTATGACGTGGGGACACATAGCGTGGAGGCGTTGCGGTATTGCGTGAGTTTAGACCCAGTAACTAGATTGGCTACTCTGATGCATGACGTGGGGAAAGTGAAAACCCAAAGAGTGTACCCGGACGGAAGAATCACTTTTTATAACCATGAAATGGAATCAGCACGAATCGCAGAAAATATTGCGGCGCGCTTAAGATTTTCTAATGAGGAAAAAGATAAGTTTGTGCGGTTGGTAAGGTGGCACCAATTTACGGTGAATGAAAATCAAACGGACGCGGCCATCCGGCGGATTTTGAAAAATGTGGGGCTTGCTTATATGCCGGATATGCTGGCGCTGCGGGTAGCGGACCGGTTGGGAGGCGGAGCCAGGGCTACCAGCTGGAGACTGGAAGACTTCAAAAAAAGGTTGGTGGAAGTGCAAAAACAGCCGTTTTCTATTCAAGACTTAAAGATCAGCGGTCATGACGTGATGAAAATAAAAAAAATTAAACCCGGGCCGAAAGTGGGCAAGTATTTGGAAACTCTGTTTGCCGAGGTAGAAAAGGGCCTTCCCAATGAGAGGGAAGAGCTGTTGAAACGATTGGACAAACTCACATGAGTAAAAAAGAAGTAATCAAAAAAACTTTGGTTTTCTTATTAATCATTACTTCTGTCTCGGGAGCGTTGCTTTATATCCAAAAACTGATAGGTTTGGCTAAAATACAACAGCTGGTGGCCGGATCCGGTGTCTGGGGGCCGGTGGTATTGATTCTCCTGATTGTATTAACTCATATATTTGCACCAATACAAGGGACTCCTTTTGTCATATTAGGTTTTGCGCTGTTTGGCAAATGGACAATCATATATCTATCTTTAGCCACGGCCATCAGCAGTTTTACCAATTTTTGGATTGCCAGAAAGTTTGGAAGAGATCTGGTGGTGAGACTGGTGGGAAAAGAAGCGATGTCCAAAGTCGATCACATTGCTTCACATGAAGGAGTAAAAGTGCTGATCGTCATGCGGTTTTTTCAGGTATACATTTCGGATTTTATTTCCTACGCTGCCGGATTTACATTAATTAAATTTCCTGTATATTACCTGATCAGTTTGATTGTTCCCATTCCGTGGACGGTGATAATGTTTATTTTATTTGATTCAATTCCCCAACAACAAATGTTTGGGTGGGTGCTAGCGTTGGGGGCGGTGTTTTTTGTTATTCCCCCGATTTACTATTATCTTAAACACCGTTTTACCAAAAGACATATTGAACATATTTGAATATTGTTCCACCTAAGAGGTATGACGGTCAGAGAAGTGTTGAGTGAGCGAACGAGGGTTTCTGTCAGAGAAAAATCGACAATTTCAGAAAAAGGTTTGGTGTACATTTTGGGCAGGTTTTCCCGCACCCGGTCAAATACCACAATGGTGTCGTGCACGGAAAAACCGATGACTGTGAGAAGAGCGGTGACAAACAGGGCGTCAATTTCAACATGATAGAAATGGCCAAAGAGCGAGAAAATGCCTAAAACTACTAAAGCATCGTGCAGCAAGGCAGCTACAGCACTCACCCCAAATTTCCAGGAAGAGTAAGGCTTGGGAACTCCTCTAAATGACCAGGCAATATAGATGACAATGGCTATTGAAGCCAGAGCGACAGCTAAAAGGGCTTTTTTAGTCATTTCAGCTCCCACTATCGGACCGACAGATTCGTAACGTTTTTCAATTAGATCAGGACCCAAAGCAGATTTGAATTTTTCGTTTTGGTCTTTGTCCAACGTTTTGAACCGCAGCAAATACGTATTGTCCGCAGAGGGTTGAACGGAGGACAATTCCAAATTTTGATTCTTGGCAACTTCGGAAAAGTTTTTGGCTGGGGTTTGAATTTCCAGAAGAGTACCGCCGGTAAAATCGATGGATGGGCGCAGACCGTAGAAAATAAGAGACAGGAGTCCAGGAATCAAGATGGCAAGGGAGATGCCAAAGTACACCCACTTATATTTCATGAAATTAACGTGCATATACTAAACGTAAAAGCGTGCGAGTAACGGTGATGGATGTAAATAAAGACACTAAAATACCTACGGTCAAAGTGAGAGCAAAACCCCGGACGGAACCGGTGCCAAACCAGAAAAGCAGGCCGGCGGTAATGAGCGAACTGGCATTAGAATCGCGGACAGAGGTCCAGGCTCGATGAAAGCCGAGTTCTACCGCGGCTTTGAGGGGCCGGCCCCAACGTAATTCCTCCTTCATGCGCTCAAAAATAAGAATGTTGGCGTCTACAGCCATGCCTATACTTAAGATTAACCCGGCGATGCCAGCCAGCGTTAAGGTAATGGGGATGAGCTTAATGATAGCTAGGGAAATAAGGATATAGACAATTAAAGCAATGTTGGCTAGTAAGCCTTTGAGGCCGTAATTGACAAGCATAAACAACCAAATAACGACCAGACCCACGGCAGCGGCGAGTAAACTCTTGTGGATAGATTCAACTCCGAGAGTCGCCCCAATGTTTCTCTGCTCAATAATGTGAATAGGGATGGGTAGGGCGCCGGCATTGAGTTGAATGGTAAGCTTTTTGGCTTCGTCGGCGGTGAAATTGCCAGAAATAATAGCCCGGCCGTCGGAAATGACAGACTGGACGGTGGGAGCTGTGACCAGCTGATCGTCCAAAAATATTGCCAGAGGCTTGCCAATGCTTTTGGTAGTAATCTCGGCAAATTTTTTGGTGCCTTCGGGGGAAAATTCGATAGAGACCACCGGTTGGCCAGCCGTCTGACCCCCATTAAATTGAACTTGGGCTAATTGCAAATCGCGACCGGTGAGTCCAGTAGAGACGAAATCGGCAGCACTGCTGGGGGTGGCTACTTGGGTAGATCGGAATTCCAATTGAGCTGTTTGACCGATAAGCGAGGTGGCTTGATTGATGTCTGATATGCCCGCCAGTTCGACTATTAGGCGATAATCCGATCCGGTTTTGGAGGTTTGAATAATGGGCTCAGATACGCCCAGAGAATTAATCCGACGTTCAATGTTGGCACGGGTAGCTTCCACGGCTGCGGCCCTATTAGATTCAGGAAGAGCTGACGTGTCTGCTTGATATGCCAAGTGAACCCCACCGGACAAATCTAAGCCCAACTTGAGAGATAAATCCCGATAAACACGCCGACCTAATAAAGTAATATCGATCCGGGGGCGGTATAAAGACAGATTGCCAATTTGCAAACGGGGGGGAAGATTAACGACGATGGCCAGTAAAATTACGGTTAGGATAATAAGATATGAACGCATATATGTTACTTTTTAACAGAAAGCAGGGGGAGTTGGGAAGGGTTGGAAAAAGTGACTGTCATAACAGCGGTACTTAGATTAGTGGAAACGGAAACAGAGTCTCCGGGCTTGATACCTACATTATGCACGAAATCCGAAGGAATAGTGACGGCCAAACTGTGACCGGCGGTAAGAACTTTTCGAGACATATCAGCCTACCAGATCTTGATCGTCGCCGATAACCATGACCCGGCTATTGGCGAGAATATCGGCCAAGAAAGGATCGTGGCGGGTGCGGCGGAAACGTAATTCTTCCATTGCCATGGGGGTATAGTTGATGGTTTGTTCCCGGCGGGCTTCTTCGGCCCGAACTAGACTAGCCAGTTCTGATTGGTTAATGTCTCCGACTACCAGAAGATCTACCTCGGAGGGTGATTTGCGGGGAAGATGGCGAACAAATCGGCCCGAAAGCATGGCTAACACGACATTTCCCAAACGACTTTTACTTTTAACCAAAGCCGCTCCTAAACCTGTGCTTTTGGCCACTAAACTCAATAAGTCGTGGTAAAAAACATAATCCTGGCGGAACCAATAATACAACCTGTTGCCCCGGGGTTCCTTTTTGACCATGCTTAATGACTCCATACGAGCCAGTTCGCGGCGGACGGCATTGATTTCGTCGCCGGTTTTTCGCACTAAATCGCGGACGTGATACATCTGGGTGGGGTCAGCCAAAAAAGTTTCCAGAAGCTTGACGCGGGTTTTACTAATAAAGAGATCTTTGAGCATCACTACCTGAAAGATACCAGAAATTTTGAGTAATGCAAGTACCCGTTACTTAGGATAGTCAATTGTATTGCCGGAAGGGATGAGCTCGATCCAGATAGGGCCACGGTTAAATTGAATTTCTTTGCCCTTACTATCCATGAATTTGGTGCGGGTAGCGGGAGTAGCTTTGGTCCAAGTACCGGAAGTAACCAGGCCATCTTGGAAAAGAAGCATTTTGCCCGTGCCGGTAACTTCATACAACATGTGGAGATGTTCGTCTACCGGGCCGGTCTCTTTGACAAACTGGATGACCACATTCTTGGCGGCGACGGGTTCGGAAATATTGAGATCAATGGTTTTGACACCACCGTCGATACGCAAATATGAATTAGTAGATGAATCATAGTCCCAGGCCACGTCGTAGTCGGGCTTGTTGCTCCAGAATTGGAATTTGATGGGGGAAATACTCCCCTTTTGGGCAGCGTCTTCTTTAAATTTCCAAGGAACAAACTTGAAATTCCAGCCGTCCCATTTGCGTTTGGCTGCGACTTTATATAACTCATCTGTATAGCAGGCCATGGTGTGCTCGTAGGCCACTTCACGGTCCAGGCGATTGGTAACGCGGTGGCAGGTTTTGAAGTCTAGGCCGAATTGGTCTAGGTCCTTGATTTTATTGCGACGGATAAAACATAGCGCCTTGGCCCGCTCGTCGACCGTAGGGTCGTCGCAATTTCCGGCGCCGCCAACGTGATTATAAAGAGCATCGTACTCGGGAACTAATTTAGTGAAATAGATACGGGCGGATCTAACGGGGGCCAAGGTGATGTTGTCTGCAGCTGCCCCACAGTAAAATACCCCCATGAGGCGAGTGATGCCGCCTTCGGCTACAGCTTCGTAAATAATGTCCGCACTGCCAATGCCGGATAGGGGTCGGGAGTCCAAATGATTTTCAATCATGACAGCTAATGGACGGCGGGTAGACCAGATATCTTTTTCCTGGACAGTAAACATGGCGCCGTTTAATGGACAGGCCTCAGTGCGGGGAAGGGCGGGATCGATGCGGGACTTTTTGGGAGTAGGGCTGGGTGAGCCTACCGGGGAGATGAGGCGAGAACGAGAGTGGAAAGTAGAAAAGAGAAAGTAGGAGAGACCGGTGGTAAGTACAAATAGGGAAATTCCGGCTAGTATGAATAATAGTTTAGTTCTGTTCATGACTTGAGCGCTTGGGCCAAAGCAGCTTTCTCTTCAGTGGAGAGCTCTTGATCAGCGAGGCCCTTGGTCACCTTCTTGGTATAAAAGCGGGCTACCCCGCGTCCATGAAGGCTAGTTATTATTAAACCATCTCCGGAATCGTTTAACAAGGCGATGACGAAACTTTGCTCTCCACCTGTATCTGAAAAGGGATTGAAACGAACCAGACTCCAGTGGCGCAAACCCGATGTGTCTGACGATTTATACTGGAGAATCTGGTAGGCTTTGAAAGTAAAATAAGTGAGGACGGCGGTCCAAGCGGCTAGAAGAAAAAAGATAACAGCTTCCCAGAGAAGTGACATTGAGCATAGTTTATGCTAGCATCGGGAGTAATGTCAAAGGACTTGACAAGATCGGTATTTGTGACTATCCTAGCCTTGGTTCTACAATTTAGCTTCGCCTGGTGGCTAAACGCTAAAAATGGCTGGCAAATTGTGAATACAATTATCAAATGAAAACGATTCGAGAGGGGGTGACTAGTTGATGTCAAGCATGTTTTGTGTAAAATGTCGCGCAAAGAGAGAAGATCCAAATGCGCAAAAGGTGACCATGAAGAATGGTAAACCAGCGATGAAAGGAAAATGTCCAGTTTGCGGCACCGGAATGTATAAAATTGGTGCAGCGTAAACCCTCTCCAAAGCCCTGCTTTACCTTGTTGTAGCGGCAGGGTTTTTGGTGTGTGATATACAAGGGTTAGGCTTGTTTTAGGATTTTAAGTTCGATGTTGGTCGCGCCAAATTCGCCTTCGTACGTTCGAGACAGCTTCCAAGTCTCGGGGTTTGCTTTAACTTGGGCAAAATAATCCGGGATGTTAAAGTCGTTATCAAAATAAATTCGTTCGACAAACTTATCCTCTCTTTCCATTTTATACAACTCGTGCTGAATGGCTCCAAATCCTCCTAGCCCCGGGCCGCCCACCTCCTTGAACCACTTAGTGAAGGCTGGCTGCTTATCGGCCGGAATGGTCATCGTCCACTGCAAGACCTGCATCAATTACAGTATACTGCTTAGATGAGTTTTTTGAAGATTTCGTAAGTGGCGCGGATATCGGAGTCGGGTTTGTGGCGATCGACGGAAATGCCCAAATGCCGGGCAGTATTGGCCAGATTAAGACGTTCCAGCTCTGAAGATTTGTAGAATTTGGCGTAGGCCAGACTCCAGACTTCGAGCATTTTGTCGTCGAAAAAATACGGGAGGCGTTCAGCTTCCAGGGCGTGGACAAGAAAATTCCACTCATTCTGCACCGACCAGCCGGCCAAGATACAATCCGGAGCAAATGTGGATAATTCCTCGAGAGCTTGACGCAGGGGAATGGCGTCTTGCCAAAGTTTGGGATTATAACCCGTAATTTCCAGAGCTTGTGAGTCGGCGGTCTCTATATGCGTGGGCAGAACCTTGGCGTAAAACGAATTAATAATGTCGAATTTGGGCGGTCGTGTAATTAAGGCAGCGATTTCAATTATTTCATGATGGGCTACATCCAAACCGGTCATTTCTAAATCTATGAATAATACCGGACGGTCTTTAAATCCGGGGGTTTTGGCAAAACGGGGCATTAGCGCAGATACGGAAGTACGGCTGTAAGGCCGGTAATGATGAAATAGAAAGCGATCAAATAGTTTAGAAGTTTGGGGAACATGAGCACCAGGAGACCAAAGATGAGCGAGAGGAGCCCCTGAAAAGCGGCACGGTCGGTAAACATAAGGATATTATAAGTATTATAAGTGCCTGGAGGCTTGTAAGCCAGATTCTGTTTTGAGACGACAATCTATCTAATGCCCTCAAGCTTTCGAGTATTGGGAGTAGCGGCCCACTCGGGTCGGAGGTTGCAGCGGAGAGGATTGCCCGTTTCACATCACTCGTCTCTGTTGCTCTGACTGGCAGTTGCCTGCCCCCGCTTACGCGGGGCATCCTGCTACTTGCTGTCTGGACTTTCCTCACCCCTTCGCCCTTACGGGCTACGGAGGCGTAGCCGTCCATCCTCCAGGCAAGGGTTAATTATACACTACTTAAAATACTCTAGGCTTATGATGTGAGCGACGATGATCGTAGGAATGGCCAGAATCGCACCGGCCGGACCGGCTAAACGGAAGCCAATCATGAGCCCCAAAATGCTTATCAGGGGGTTGACGCCCACGGCTTTTTGCATGATTTTGGGAACGAGAAGATTGTTTTCGGCCAGCTGGACTAAAAAGTAGAGCGAGGCGGTGGCTAATGCGGTTAAGGGGTGAATGGTGAGAGCAACCAGAACGGCCGGAACGGCGGAAATAGTGGGGCCAATGTTGGGGACAATTTCCAGAATACCGGCCAGAATGGCTAGAGGCAAAGCGATGTCTACTCCCAATATCAGAAGGCCAATATAGGTGAGGGTGCCTACAGCCAACATGAGGACTAATTCTCCTCTGACCCAGCTACCTAATCTGCGCTCGATTTCATTGACAGTTTTGGAAATTTGGACAGATTTATCCCCTCCCCAAATCGAAGAAAGATATTTGTTTAAGTGTTTGCGCTCGAGCAAGAGATAGAAAGTCATAACTAAGGTCGTAAGGACAGCCAGAAGGTTGCCAAAGAGGCCCACGGTAAATTTGAGAAGATTTTCAGGTAAAGTGCCTATTTGGGACAGCAATTGCTGAGTAATGGCTTGCTGATTGGCGTTAAACAGCTCGACTTGAGAGATGGCGGAAGGAATAAGGTGGATAAGCCGGCTGGTTTGATCTATCAGGGCGGGAACGATGCCTGCCACAATAAGGCCGACGGCTGTCCAGACAAAAATATAAACAATGAGAATGGCCAGACCCCGGGGCAGACGCAGTTTTTCCATCCAGTCCACTGCGGGATTAAAAGCAGACATCAAGATGAGAGAGACGAAGAGCATGAGGATAATCTCCCGGACTTGAAACACTACCCACAACAAAGCCAGGAAGAGAACAGTAAAAATGATGGTGCGGTGGGAGATTTCGATCTTCTTGGGCATATTAGGTGTTATTATACCAGTTTTGCACCAGACCTATAGCTTTTTTGGTCCAGTGGGGCGCAGTGATGTCAAACCAAGCAACATGGGGTTGCATTTTAAACCACGTGAGCTGGTGGCGAACAATGGCGTGCTCGCTTTTGCCCCAACTGGCGGAGTTGGCAGCCAGACGAGGGTCTTCGGCTGCGGCACCAGCGGCAATGCGGTCGGCCACACGTTGATCGACTAGTTTGTATAAAATATCCCGGAATGCGGTAAGGCCGATCTGGAGTATATTAAGGTTAGTCCTTTCCGGGAAAGGACTAACCTTTTTAGAGAGGGAGATCTCAATGGCGCGGATGAGACGACGGGGGTTTTTGCGGTCGGAGGAATTGAGGGAAGCCGCACGAGCTGAGTCTATCCGGTTTAAATAATTGAAGAGATACTTTACCGATTTATCTGCCAGTTCATTTCGTAAAAGTAGGTTGGGGGGAACGGAAATTTGGGCCAATGATTGGGTGAGGGATTTGAGATATAAACCAGTGCCTCCAATAAGGATGGGGAGTTTGTGGCGACGAGTTATATCAGCGATGACTAGGTCTGCGCATTCTTTCCAAAAAGCGATATTAAATGGTTCATTTGAAGAAACTATGTCATACAACCAGATTTTTATCCCGTCAACTTCGTAGAATTTGAGATACCGGTCTCGCCACTTGAGCTTTGAGTTTTGAGCCTTGAGTTTTGGGGGCAGGTCCTTACCGTATACCAGATTTTTGCCAACGTATACTTGGCGGGAATCAGCGGATACAACTTCGCCGTTAAACTTCTGCGCCAGCTCGATACCAAACTTGGTCTTGCCCGTAGCCGTCGGCCCACAAATAATCAGGACCTTGCCCGCCATTGGTATAATTGTACCCTATGGACCGCTTTGAAATCTATCAAGCTGAGGCTCAAAGAGTCAGTGGGAAAAGGAAAAATCAGATTGTGGCTTTGGTAAAAGCCCGAACAGAAGGATCGATAGATCCGAAGTCAATTAAAACTACGCCCATCGAGGTGCTGGCAGATAGGATGCGATGGTGGAGGATATGGGAGGTGACGGCTCAAAGTTTGGCTAGTGGCGAATGGAGTGGAAAGACGGCTGCTGAGTTTTTGTTTGAGGCCAGAGATGTTTTGAAAGTCTACTATTACCACCCCGAGGCCTGGAAAGTGGCAAGGGTACTAAAAAATGATGCGGAGGGACATGAATACCAAATGGCTGCGGAAATGTGTAGAGATGAGGGGAAGTATTGGCTGAAGGTGGCCGGATTATTAGGAAACCCGGTTTTGGTTCAGAGAGCTATTGAATCATTTAAAGAAGCAATTGGCTTAGCAGAGACAGGGACTTCGGCTCAGGCTTTGGCAACCCTGGAAAAAGAGTTGGCTGTAAGAATATCAGGAGGAAAAGCTGAAATAAACAAAGTAAGAGAAGCGTATAAAACAGTTGCGGAACTGGCTCCCAGGGCTGGCGGTTGGGACAGAGCGGCTGCGGCAGCCTGGATTTATATGAAAGAGGCAATTTGGGTAGGTTCGGCAAGAGATATCCAGATGGGACTGAATGGTTTGCGAACGGCCTGCAATAGGCTAAATAAAAGCTGGCTAGAGTATCCGAACAAAGAACTGCTGCAAAGCTTGATGAATGTAAGCAGAAGAGCTACCGCCGGAAAGCCAGATACCAAGCAGTTTGAATTACAGCCATAAACATAGTGGTTGCTGCGGAAATTTTGGCCAGGAGATCTTTGGCATCAAGGGCGCGGGTTTTGAGATCATGAATGGTTGCGCGTGTGGCAACTTTTTGGGCCCAGAGCTTGGCCCGTTTCTTGTCTCCTGCGGCTAGGTACCACTCCGCCAGGCCCATTTCAGCCGTGCTGGCCCAGATGTGCAAACGTAAAGACGAATCTTTCTTGAGAATTTTCTCCATGATGGATAAGGATTTGTCCAGATCTTTTTTGGCTCCGGCAAAATCACCTAGTTTAGTTTTGATTCGACCTAAGTGGGCCAGAAGAAATGCTCCTTGGGGAACATCCTTGATATTTCGGCAAAGAGCCAGGCCTTCCTCGATATATTTCTTGGCTCGGGGCAAGTCACCTTTTTCGGCATACATACTACCAATTTTCAGACGGACTGAAGGCTGGCCATCACCTACGCCAATTTTAACCGCCTGCTGATATGACCACAAAGCCAAGTCTAAGAAAACACCGCTTTTCCAATGGTGTTTGCGGATTAGTTCCCAAGAAATCCCCAAATGGCCAAAGGATCCGGCTAGTTCTTCTCGGTTTCCAACTAGCGTAGACCACAATGCCGAAAAAAGAAAAGCAGGAACGGACAGCCAGATAGTTTTGGGATTCTCCCGCAATTTTTCCCCCAGAGATAAAAGTTTAAATTGCTCGCGGATATTCTTGGACATGTCAACTGAGGAGCTCAATTATTTTGGGAGCTAAATATTGAGAAATAAAAACCCTTCCTTCAAAACTTAAGTGGACATAGTCAACATTGCTTTCATAGGCAAGGTTCCCGGTGCCTTCTGGAGTAAGAGACTTGGAGAAAACATCTAGAAACGGCAATGACGATTTATTAGCAAACTTAAGAAATGTCTTGAAATACTTCATAATCAATTCGTACTCTTGAGCTCGTCTTTCCTCTGGCCAATTTAGGTTGATCACTCCACTTGCGTACCGATTTCTGTTAGGCGCAATTGTGGCATACAAAAGTATTTTGGTCGAAGTTTTCGTCTGCAGAATTTTAATTATTTGTCTGTGACAATCTAAATACCTCTCCAGGTCATCAACAGAGTCCGTCAAATGATTATATGCAAAAGATTCTAATACTACGAGGTCGGCGTGCTCATCTATTACTGCAGGTAATTTCCTGCCGCGCGCTGCATAATCGTAGGGTTGCGTAACTCTTTGTAGGCCCAGGACCACATTTGTTGTTCCAACCCCGTGATTTTTTAGTTCAATATCAAGCGACGGGGAGAGCTTTGTAAGCTCGTGTCTTAATTCGGGAAAACCAGAACCCATAAAATCATAGGTGTCGATCAGGGAATCTCCCAAAAGTACTACCTTTTTGGACATAGTTGGATTTTACACTAGCTGCTGGCGGAAGAGTAACAGGTAACGGCATAGCGCCAATAACGCAAGCTTAAAAAGAAACAAAAGGCCGAAATTAGGAATGAGAAGATAACAATTCCCGGAGAAGCCAGACCCATTAAGGCTTTGGCGGGAATAGTCATCATCACACCTATTGGAACAACGGTAGTTAAGACTACGTTGATGGGATATTTATACACATCGATGGGGATTCTGCCCATAGAGGTGAGATCACGGAAAATCATGACGGCATGATCTACTTCAATGGTGGTTATTCCTAAGCCTAAAACAAAGATGTGAAAAGCCGCTGACAAAAGAAGCGAGTTGGCCAGAAGGAAGATAAATAAGAGACTTTGAACCGGCCCCGCTGAAATCTGAGGAATAAACCAAATAGTCAGACCGACTAAGGGAACCAGAACGGCAAAATCCATAATATCTATGCCGCCAAAAAGCGAGCGTAATAAAGGATTAAGGGGCTTAATAAAATACCAATCCAGGTCTCCCGTGACGACTTTGGAGCGAAAGCGGTAAACATCTCTGAATAAGAATTGAGCGGCGGTATCAATGACGTTAAAGACAAGAAAGAAAAAGATGGTTTGAATGACAGTGTAGCCGGAGAGAGTCTGGGTCCGGGAAACAAGCAAATACAGGAAATAGGAGAAGGTGAGAATGCGCAGGATTTTACCGGTGGTAAACATGACTGCGCCGTAGCGAGTGTAGAGAGCGCTGGAGACTGCATTGGCGCTAATGAGCCAAAATATTTTTATGTGACGGTAGATGTCAGCGGCCAATTGCTTCATATTGACGAAGGCCCTTGCGCCAAGTGTAGCGCTGTAACAGGTAAGCCAGCCAAGTCCAGACTAAAACTACTCCCAGACCCTGAAGTACTTGGAAGTAGGAAAGTTGACCCAGATAAATCTTGATGGGAAAGAAAAGAATGTAGGGGAAAGGGGTAAACGCAAGAATCTTAACCATGATGGGGGGAAGAATGTCTACAGGAAAAAGACCCCCAGCCAAGAAATCAAGAATAATACCGAACATGAAGCGGGGTGCCCACCAGTCTTCAACCAGCCAAAAAGCGGTGTAGCTGATAGCCATATTGATGAAAAAGTACAGCATAAGGGCAAGCAATAAAGAGGCGATGAACGAAAGAACATAAAACGGCTGAGTCTGCCAAATTAAAGGAGGGTGAAAAAGTAAAATAAAACCGGTGATTTCAATAGAGGAAAAGAAAATATTAATGAATTTGTCACTCAAGTCTCGACTGAAGACATAGCGTAAATAGCTCATGGGTTTGAGGAGAATATTCGTAATGTTTCCGGTGACAATTTCAGCCCCAACGCCTTCACTTAATCTGGCTGCGAGAATATAGGAGCGAATGAGGGACACGCCCAGAATATATGTGAGCATTTGGGCTTGGGTGTAACCAAAAACAACTGTCTGACCAGAGAACGCCGTTGACCAGAGAAAGAACAAGATGGCAAGTTGAATTACTGCCCGAAACCGCCAGAGAATAAAATTTAATCTGTAGGTAAAATATTCTTGAAAAGTGGCTTTGGCTAATCCCCAATATTTTCTCACGCTAGATCGCGACCGGTGAAGACTTCACGAATAATATCTTCTATTTGAGGTTCCTCAATATTCAGGTCGGCCACGGGGAAGTTTTGCAGAAGCTCTGCGGCGGCCAGAGAAGCGGAGGCGCGCTTGACGGAAATGACGGCTTTGGGGAAATCAAACTCTTTGACGACCCCGATGTCTTTGAGGTCTTTGGGATCCACTGGTTTACTGAAGATGGCGGTAATAAGCTTGTGATTGGCAAACTTCTTGATAATTTCATCCAGAGCTCCGTCAAACAGGATCTTGCCTTTGTCAATAATAATAACTCTTTTGCACAGCTCCTTGACGTCGTCCATATAGTGAGAAGTAAGAATAAT
>Ga0075787_118_pt1 | contig 9057 bp, 10 predicted proteins | sample RifGroC1_FD_67883 | JGI IMG/M metagenome (GOLD analysis project Ga0075787, IMG submission 67883) | Microgenomates bacterium GW2011_GWC1_46_20
ATCGTTTCCGCCCCTGTCAACTCCCCCACCTTATAAAAGAAGGTGTCTACCGACCGAGCCAGGGCTTTCTCCCACCCCACGACCCCCTCCGTCCGGCCATATTGAGTGAAATACCAGTTGGTGTACGCAAACTTCCCGATATTAATGACCCCGGTATCTTCATATGTAAAATTCCCGTCGGCCTTTCCGGACTCCAATGCCGCCACTGTCGTTACTATTTTAAACGTCGACCCCGGAGGATAAATGCCGCCAATTGCCCTATTGAAAAACTCTGAACTTGCCGTCACCTGGTGAGGATTAAAAGCCGGCGAGCTAACCAGAGCCAATATTTCTCCAGTTTTAGGATTACTAACAATCACCGCTCCTCTCTTTCTTCCCAGCGCTGCAAACGCTGTCTGCTGTAATCCAGCTTCCAGCGTCAATGTCACATCGCTGCCCGCCTGCGGCTCCTGGTGGCCCAACTCGCGCACTACTTCCTGATTGGGGTTTACCTCCACCAACCGCCCTCCATCCCGGCCGCGCAGCTTGTCCTCATATTGTTGTTCTATGCCCGTCCTACCAATCTGGCTGCCCAACTCATATTTCTGTCCGGCATCTCGCAGCAATCCCACCTCTTCTTCGTTCACTTCGGCCACATATCCCACCACATGCGCCGCCGCTTCCCCCAAAGTTCTCACATCTTGTTCGTTCCTATCCAGAATTTTCCCCCGTTCGGCAGCCAGTCTAATTTTTTTGATCCGGTTCTCATCCGCCAATATCCGATATTCCCCACCCTCAAACAATTGCAGTGCCCCTAACCGTACCACCAGCGCCCCCATAGCCGCCAGTATCGCCAGCCACACCACCCACCCCCGCCTGTAATCTCTCGCACTCTCCTGCCCTTCCACTCTTCTACTCTTATACTCTTTCATTTCAGTCACCACAAAATCCCCAAAGCTCGCGCCAAAGCGATATTTCTTCATATTTTCATTTTAACCCACCTACCACCCGGACTTTATTCAGAAGTTTCATGTCTTCCAATACTTTGCCGCATCCGCGCACGACAGCCGTCATGGGATCGTCGGTAATATACACCGGCATGCGCGTTTCCTCACTCATTAATTTATCTATTCCCAAAATTAATGACCCGCCTCCACACATCACAATGCCCCGTTCTAATACATCCGATACCAACTCCGGCGGCGTCTCCTCGATCAGATCTCCCACCGCCGAGGTAATCTCGCGCAACACCGGCATCAGGGCTTCCCGCACTTCGGCCGCCGTAATCTTAATGCTTTTAGGCAACCCGCTCTCCAGATCCCGTCCCCGGATAACCATCACTTTTTCGCCGCCCCCGGCATGGGCGTTGCCCAACGTTATCTTTATCTCTTCCGCCGTCCGCTCCCCCAACAGCACGTTATATTTCAGCCGCATGAAATGCATAATCGCTTCGTCCATTTCGTCTCCCGCCACCCGCAAAGACTTATTGGTCACAATTCCCCCCAAGGAAATCACTGCAATCTCGCTCGTTCCTCCTCCAATATCTACTATTAATAGTCCTCCGGGATCGGTAATGGGCAAGCCTGCCCCAATGGCCGCCGCCATCGGCTCCTCTATCAGCCAGCATTGCCGGGCTCCCGCAGCCAGTGCCGCCTCCTGCACCGCCCGCCGCTCCACCTCCGTCACTCCGGAGGGAATCCCCACCACCACCCGGGGTTTAGGAATTCTGGGAATAATTCTGCCCGACTCATGCACTTGCAAAATGTAATGCTTCAACATGGCCTCCGTGGCGTCAAAATCCGCAATCACTCCGTCTTTCAGCGGCCGGATGACTTCGATAGTGGCCGGATTTCTCCCCAGCATTTTTTTGGCTTCTTCGCCAATGGCCAATACCCGCTTGGTCTTTTTGTGCATAGCCACCACCGACGGCTCCCGGATCACAATCCCCTTACCCTTCACATGCACCAGCGTGTTCGCCGTCCCCAAATCAATCCCCACATCATACGAAAGGAGACCAAATAGATAGTCCAACATATCAATCGGAATATACCACAAACCTTATCGCTTTTTTCCCTTCTTTCGATCTACTTGCTTTTTTATCTCCCTAAGTTCACTCGCAAACTTCTGTATTCTACGCTCCTCCTCTCTTTTTCTCTTCCTTGCCTTACGCATATCTATTATATCAGCCATCGCCTGCAATTTCTGAAAAACTTCATCCGGCAGTAACCTCCCCAACTCCACCATAATCAAAATATAAACTTCACCCTTGCTTTTGTCCACCCCAAACTGGTAAACAAATAAACTATGAGTAACAGAAAAGAGATCCACTGTCCAGTTGGACAAGAAATCAAAAACAGCGACCGAAGACCACCTACCCCAAAAAACACAAAATTAAGACCTCTACCTCCACCTCAACCACCCAGGCCCCCCAAAAACGGCGACGGAAAATAACTACCAAGCCACTTCCCAATTTCAACCTATAGTAAATACCGGTTGCCAAATGCTATATAATTACTTCAAGTTGAGCAGAGACAGAGAACGCAGATTAGAAATAGCTAGGTGGGCTTTCGCCCACCATAGAGTTGGCCTCCCTATCCCGCACGGGTTCACTGTTGCCGAACTAATAGACTGTCTGGTCAAAGAAGACCCGAAACTAGAAGTACCTCTTGATAGTGATCTGAAACACAGAACCCCGCTCCAAAAAGCCAGAGAACAAGTTGAATCCCAACCCATCCCCCAAACTCTGGTAAAATTAAGCAATGGAAACTAAGCAGGCAACTGAAGCCGACTACAAAACAGTCCAAGGAGGAAAACCCAAAGTCGCAAAGCAGGGAAAACTTACCGTCGTCACACACGACTACCCGGGAGGGAGCGGTAGGGTAGTCTCAAGCCATAAACCGCCAACGGAAACTGTTATTCTTAACACGACCAAAGGACCAGTTGAATTCCTCTCTGCATTATTAGAGAGGTTCCACGGCAAACCTTGTGAGAACCAGAGCATAAAATCCGGCGGAGACCCATACCCCAGAACAAAATAGTGTAAACTGGATTTCATGGCCCTGTCTGTCCTTAGCCTAAAAGTTCCCCGGGAGTCAGAAAGTTCGCCCGAGCACACCGCTCAACTTCTGGCTTCGCTCACCAGGTCCACCCTCTCACCCTCCTCCTTGCAAAAACTCTTTGGCAAGAAACCTCTTTATGTTTCCTTAGAAATTACCACCATCGACTCTCAAATCAATTTCTGCGTCGCTCTCCCTTCCGAGCTCGTATCATTTGTGCAATCACAATTGTCAGCTAGCTACCCAAATATTTCCATCACCCCAATTCCCGACTATCTTTCCGGCTGGCCTATTACCCATGCGCTTATCATTCGCCAATCCGCTCCCGCCTATTTCCCCATCCGAGATTATGCCGATTACAAACAAATCGATCCCCTGGTCCCCATTCTTGGGGTTTTAGCCAAAAGTGATTCTAACGACAAAGTCTTGGTTCAATTTATTATTTCTCCCCCGTCATCTAAAGTGACTAAATCCGCCTCCTGGTATTTAGCCCAAGAATTTGAACTTACACCAGACGGCAAACCGGTCCGCGAACTACCCCCGGAAGAAAAAGCCATCATCAAAGACAAAATGTCTCACCCATTGGCTAACGTTTCCATCCGCTTGGCCTCCTCCAATCCCGCTCTCATCAAAGACCTCACCAGCGCCATCTCCACTCTTAATCGACCGGATGGTAATTCCCTGATCCCCGCTAAGCTTTTTCCCTGGCAAAAAAGTCGTCTGCTTAGATCCATCCGCCAGCGTCATCCATGTTTCCTCCCCTCCACACTCAATACTTTTGAGCTGGCCTCACTCTGGCATCTCCCCGGCACCCAAATCCAGCTACCCAACATCGCCTGGGCCAGCTCAGTTGCTATCTCTGAAGCCCCAGAGGACCTCCCCGTCTCCGACAAAGCCAACACCACTTTCTTTGCCAAAACCGCCTATAAAAACACACCTACCTCTTTTGGCATTCTCAACGCCGACCGCCTAAGGCACATGTACGTCCTGGGCAAATCCGGTACCGGCAAATCCACCTTGTTAGAAAATATGGCCGTTGACGATTTCAAAAAAGGCCGCGGCGTGGCTTTCATTGATCCCCATGGAGACAGCGTGGATAACCTTCTTAATTACATTCCCTCCTCGCGCATTAATGACACGATTTATTTCAACCCCTCCGACCGCGAACACCCCATTTCCTTAAATATTCTGGAAACCGCTAATTCCGAACAGTCAGAGCTCGTGGTCTCCGGCATTATCTCCATTTTCCACAAACTCTATGGCAAGTTTTGGGGACCCCGCATGCAATACATCCTACGAAACGCTTTACTCACTCTAACCCAAGTTCCCAACTCCACTCTCCCTGATGTAATCAAGATTCTTTCTGACTTGGAGTTTAGACAGAAAATTTATCCTCAAATTTCCAACAAATCACTACTGACATTTTGGAAAAAGGAATTCGATTCTCTAGACGACGAAACTCGCCTCCAATATACCTATCCCATTCTCAACAAAGTCGGCCAATTTGTAAACTCACCTCTCATCCAAAATATCATTTCCAGTCCCCATTCCACTATTAATCTGACCCAAGTCATGAACTCCGGCCAAATTTTTCTCGCCAATCTTTCCCAGGGTAAACTCGGCGAGGACAACGCCACACTTTTGGGTGCCATGCTCATTACCAAATTTGAATTAGCCGCCCTCAACCGCATCGACACTCCTGCGGCCAGTCGTTCCGATTTCTTCCTCTACGTAGACGAGTTCCAAAACTTCGCCACGGAGTCGTTTATCAAAATCCTCTCCGAGGCTAGGAAATTCCATCTCGGACTGGTCTTGGCTAATCAGTATATCGCCCAAGTACCCGAAACCATCCAAAAAGCAATTTTTGGCAACGTCGGCACCATAGCCTGCTTTAACGTCGGCGCCGAAGACGCTCGCCTCGTTTCACGCGAGTTTTCACCGGTCTTCGACGAGGCTAGCTTAGTCAACCTCGACCAGCACCAAATCGCCCTCAAAATGACTATCGACGGAAAACTTTCCCGGCCCTTTTCCGCCCATACTCTGCCACCCCTCAAATCTACCAACCAAAACCGGGGCAAAGTCATCTCCGAATCCCGCCGCCGACATTCTCACAAATAACCTATAATACTTGACTTTTTACTCCGAATTTGCTAGTATCCAACTCACGATACAAAAGGCCAAATGCGGCCTTTTCGCGTATCAGATACCTTGCCCTTTAACATCCCAAAGAGCACACGTTGTTTTTTACCCTTTCAGCGTGTTTAGGGAAGAATCAAAATGTCCCATAGGATGCATCTATGGATATTTTGATTCTTCTCTTCTCGCGCCCCCAAAAACAACTATAAAATAACAAAAAATCCAAAAGGAGAAAAACAACAAACCAAAACGCGAAAAGAAAAAATCACCTCCTCCAAATTTTCCTCTCTAGCCCAAGCTCTTCCCCGCGGCTAATTTCACCCCCAAACAAAACATCACCATCAACGTTTCGTTCACGTAGTAATCACCAGTTTTTTAGAACAAACGTTCGATTCAAATGGAGGTTTAGAAATTGCTTTGTCATTTCAGGTCCGACAAAAAATTCCGGGATTCTGATCTGACACTTGAAAAATTGTATCCGCGATCGATCTTGGACACGCCCGTTAGTCGGGCAAAGGAGAGTAGCATGCCGAAGTACACACGTAGGAGGTCACTGTATCTCTTATGGTGGCTGGAACTAACAGTCACCATCTGGGGAATGTGGCATCCTAAACAGCTGGGAAGGTTTCTTCCCGGCTCAACATTCTGGATCTACACGCTCGGCGACAAAGCCTTAGCTTTAGTCGCCTTCATGTTCGGCATAGGAATTGCCGTCTATGCCAACACGAGCATCCTCTGGATCAAGGCCGCAATCGCCACCTTGATATATCTCATTGGAGCGATTTCCCTCCGGCAAACCGACTACAACGGCGGTGCCTTCTGGCACCTCGTCAACGTCACCATATGGGGAATCTTCACCGGGTTCGTCGTCCAATCGTTTCTCTAGAAAAAAAGGAGAACCGCAATGGGAAAAGGATTTGTCAGAAGCGTCCGAAAGAAATGGGAAGAGCTAAAGAGAAGGAGGCAGGAAAGAAAGCGAAAGAAAAAGGAAGAACGCCTCAAGAGGAAGCATTTGCGAGCAGTCAACGGCAATTAACACCAAGGAGAATGTCACATGGACACGAATGAGCGCAAGATCAAGAAGAAGGGGTTAGGAAATGGGGGCATTCGCCCCCGCCCATTCCTGATCGCAATGTTTGTCGTCTTGGCCACCGCCGCGCTCACCCTGAGCGCCTGCACCCGCTCGATGAGCGTGGAAGCGTTGCCAACGACGCCGACGACAATAGCCGGCACCGCCTGGCCCAAGTCCACACCCACGCAGACATCTAGTAGATATGCCCCCATCCAGGTAACTGTGTCCCCAAACGCAGAGGGCTACAACATCAAGATTAACTCCGAGCTCCTCGTACCAGCGAATACCTGGATTTTTCTCGTTACCAAACGGGGAAACGAGACATGGGTCCTTTTGAATTCCAGAACCAACTACAATTGGACCCTGAAATGGAGCTTCCAAACGTCAGAAGTCATGGACATCTTCGACGGGCGAAAGCTCCAATCCGGGCTGTTGTATGATGTCTTCGTCCTGTCAGCCCAGCCAGGAGAGGAAGTCGTCTTCAACGATGCGCTACACAAGCGCATCAACAGCTTCGACCTCCTCATCGTCGGCCAGGGCATTCTTGTAGCGCCATAGGAAGCGTTTTGGCCAAACAGGTGGTCCCAGAACATCGGGACCACCTGGAAAGCTCGGGAATAAGTAGCAGCAATCGCGCTGCCCCGCTTTTTCCCGTTCGATCCCGTGCTCTTTGGGATAACTTTTCTGCTAAACTCTTCTCATGTCCTGGCCCCAGCGTCTCTAAGTTGGACTCTTGACAAACACCAAAATAAGTATTAACATAGTTCATACTATGAGTATGAATACCCAACGCATTACCATCAGTATGCCCGATTATTTATATACCCAACTTTTAGCCGCCGTTCCCGCCGGCCAAATCAGCAAATTTGTATCTATATCTACCGAAAAAAATTTGCTTAAAATTAAAACCCTTTCCGGCCAAGTCACTCCCCTTCTAAAATTGGCTAAAAAGATTGAGAAAAAATCTGGATTCAACAATTATAAAAACTTCTCCGAATTTAAAAAGGTATACAGACAAGGTTTGGCGTGAGTACTCAAATAACCATCGATGCTTCAGTAATTCTAAGCTCTATTTTATACCAAAGACCCAAACCAGTTAATAAACTTAAAGAAATAGAAACTCATAAATTTAGAGTCTTTACCGCCCCCTTTTTTAAGTCGGAATTAACTAACGGTATCAGATTTTCAGTAAAAAGTCCCCAAGACGCAGAAGAACTACTAGAACAAACATTAGAATTGTGTGACAAGTTTGAAGAGTTTCAGCTTAGCAATCCTGCCTATCAAAAAATAATGGATTTGGCTATCCAAAATTCAGCCACGGTATATGATACTACATATCACTACATAGCTCTGACAACCAAAAGTATTTTATATACCTGCGACCACGACTATTTCCGCAAATCTAAACATTTGGGGCACATCGAGTACCTGGGATAAATCATGAAGCGTCTAATTTCTATTTTCTATTATCTATTATTCATCCTCGTCCCCCTCATCTGGCTTCCCAATACCTCCGAACTGTTTGAACTTCCCAAAATCATCGTCACTTATATTTTAACCACTCTCATCGTCGGCGCCTGGGCCATCCGCTGCATTCTCGAAAAAAGGATTATTTTTAAACGCACTCTTCTAGACATCCCCCTACTGGTCTTTTTGGGATTTAGTGTTTTGAGTTTAGTATTTTCTATAGATCCTCGCGTTTCCTGGCTCGGATACTACTCCCGCTGGAACGGCGGCCTGCTATCCCTTATCTCCTATTCCTTATTATATTGGGCCTTCGTCAGCAATATGGACTCCAAATCCGCCCTGAACGCTATACGCTATACGCTATACGCCGCCATCGCCGTCGCCGTCTACGGCACTCTCGAACATTTCGGCTTCTCTGTCTCCTGTCTTCTAACTACTGGCTCCTTTAATGTATCCTGCTGGGTCCAGGACGTGCAAAACCGCGTCTTTGCCACTCTCGGTCAACCCAACTGGCTCGCCACCTACCTCGTCGCTTTGATCTTCATCCCTCTAGCCTCAAAAAGGTTAGTCCTTAAAGGAGTATCCCTGCTCCTTTTTGCCGCCTTGTTGTTTACCAAATCCCGCTCCGGCCTTCTGGCATTTGGCATTTCTTCCGCTGTTTTTTGGCTTCCTCAACTCCGGAAAAATTTTAAGCTCTTCTTAATTCTTAATTCTTCATTCTTAATTCTGACTCTGCTTGTGCCCAACCCCATCCGCGATCTTGTCTTTAAAACTACCACTACCCAAAAAGTCGTGGGGCCAGCTTTGGAAGTTGGCGGAACCGAATCAGGCAGTATCCGCAAAATCGTTTGGAGACATCTGAATGGGAGCTTCTGTACAACAAAGCCCACAACGAGTTCCTCAACTACCTGGCTACTACTGGAATCCTGGGTCTGGGGGCATATTTACTGCTACTTGGAACCATGCTTAAAATTCTAATTTCTAAATCCGAAATCCTAAACAAATTCAAATTTGAAAATTCAAAAATTAAAAATTATTTAGGATTTAGTGCTTCGAATTTAGAGTTTGCGTTACTGGCTGGTTGGCTAACAATCAGCGTAACAAATTTCTGGGGCTTTTCCGTAGTCATTATGCAGTTATTTCTCTTCCTCTTCCCGGCCATCGCCACAACTCTTCATGACGAATAGCCAAAAAATAGGCATTTTTCTTGTCTTGAGCGTTGCGGGCTGGGCGCTGTGGGCTACTGGCCGCTACTGGCTAGCCGACGTCTACTATGCCGCCGGTCAAAAAAACTATCAGTTTTTCCAAAAAACCCAAGATTCCCAGTATCTAATTTCCAGTTTCCAG
>Ga0075787_130_pt1 | contig 7697 bp, 8 predicted proteins | sample RifGroC1_FD_67883 | JGI IMG/M metagenome (GOLD analysis project Ga0075787, IMG submission 67883) | Microgenomates bacterium GW2011_GWC1_46_20
TATATATTTCGGGGAGAGCCAGCTATCTCCTGGTTCGATTGGCATATTACCCCTAACCACAAGTCATCTCACAGATTTGTAACTCTGACGAGTGCGGGCTTCCTCCCCGATTTCTCGGGGGATCACCCTGCTCATGGTTAGCTCACCAGGTTTCGGGTCTTCCATCCAGTACTAATCGCGCTGTTAACACTCGGTTTCCCTGCGCCTCCCCAAGTTAAACTTGGTTAGGCTCGCACTGAACGAAAACTCGCCGGATCATTCTTCAATAGGCACGCGATTATCCCGAGACCTTGCGGTCGAAGGACTCTCACTGCTTGATAGCAGACAATTTCAGGTTCTATTTCACTCGGGTTTTGCCCGTTCTTTTCGCCTTTCCCTCACGGTACTAGTTCACTATCGGTATGCTAGGGTATTTAGTCTTGGAGTGTGGTCACCCCGGATTCCCACAGAGTATCTGCTCCATGGTACTTGGGAAATTGGCCTTGAGGAAAGAAAAATTTCACTTACGCGGCTGTCACGCTCTTTGGCCTACCTTTCCAGGCAGTTCAATTATCTTTCTTTCATCCCTTGGCACATCCCGCAACCCTCACGCCTTGCGGCATAAGTTTAGACTTTTCCGCTTTCGCTCACCGCTACTTACGGAATCTTTGTAATTTCTTTTCCTGCCCCTACTTAGATGTTTCAGTTCGAGGCGTTCCCCGCTCACGCTTGCGCGTGGCTCCCCGATGCTTCCATCGGGAGGGTTTCCCCATTCGGACACCGCCGGATCACAGCTTCGTGGCAGCTCCCCGACGTCTATCGCGACCATGTACGTCCTTCTTCGGCTCTAGCATCCTAGGCATCCATCGTCTGCTTTAATGTATATTAATGCGGCTCTACTACTTAATTCTCTTCACTTTTCAAGGTGCCAGAAAACCTCGCTAAAGGTTCGTCTCGGCCTCCCCAAAGGGACGCCGGGACTACGGGCCCGGGTTCACAACTAAAAAGAGCCTCTTACGAGGCTCACTCATGCTGCTTTCCCCACCGCGGTCACCCCACAATGGTCATTTTTATTTTAGAAAGCAAAGTTCTCATGAATTAGTCAGCCTCGAAAGGTAAGTCCGATGATATCCTATGCGTGGGTGCCTGTCAAGCCCGCTACTTGAGATACGCCAATACCAAAGCTCCCCCCGTCACAATTAATGACCCAGCAATTTTTTGCCACATTCTCTCCCGCTCTTTCAAAACAAACACAGAATACAAGGTCACCATCACAATAAACACTCTCATTATGGGAATTACCCTCGACGCCTCCGCCTGGCTATAAGCAAAAAGAAGCGTCAGTGAAAATAGCGCCCATTGCACACCCACCGCAGCGCTCCAAAACTTATTAATCTTAAACTCTGCCACGATTTTCTTTATTGGCTGTCTCCCCGTTAGCAAAGTCAGAACGCAACTCGATAAGAAGTAAAAGACTGCACTATAGACCGGTAAAGAAAAATTGCTGCTAATGCCCTTATCTATAAGAATAGTTCCGGTGATCAACCATCCGTAAATAAACGCCGCCACAATTCCCTTATTAATCACCAGTTTCTTTCCCTTACTTAAAGTGATAATGCTTCCTAAAACAATCATTACCACCCCCAAAACTTTAAACATTGAGAGAGGTTCTTTCAAAAAAACCGCCGCCAGCAATAAAACCCAAATGTTACTCAAGGGCATTAATATACTGGTATCAGCGGTGTCCGCATTTTTAGTCGCGTACAGTATCAAAAAGTCCCCAACCGCGCTAAAAACCACAGAGAGCAGAAAAATGCCTAGCAAACTTACATTGGCGGGAAGCCTTAATCCAAATATGGGGATAAAAGCTGCCGCAGTCAGCGCCGCAAAAAAGTCCACCAGCGCCGTAAACGCCATGTCGTTCTTACCCAGCTTCAGTTTCGTCCGAACCGTGATTCTCCAGCTAAACGCAAAAAACGCCGCCGCCAACGCCAACAAAATTCCCACCCAACTCATGTCCAAAGTTTAGCCCCAACCCTTGCGGTTTGCAAAAGCAATCTACTAGAGGTAGCATATGGCCAAGGTGGACTACAAAATTCGCCAAGCTACACGTAAAGAGTTGGATCTTGCTGTCAAATGGGCTACTAAAGAAGGCTGGAACCCAGGGCTTCACGACGCAGACGTCTTCTGGCAAACAGACCCCAAAGGGTTCATGGTCTTAGAAAAAGATGGGAAAATGATAGGAAGCGTATCTGGGATTTCATATAATGGTAAGTTTGGCTTTGGAGGCTTTTTTATCATCAAGCCAGAGTATCGAAATCAAAAACTAGGAACCAAACTTGCCAAGTACTTTCTAAAAACTCTCATGTCAAGACTAGACAAAGGAGCCGCCATTGGAATCGACGGGGTATTTAACATGCAACCAACTTACTCAAAGTGGGGCTTTAAGTTTTCGCATCGGAATCTAAGAATGGAGAGCGTAGCCAAAAAAGCTAAATATGATCCCAAACCCATCCAAAAAATAGCTCCCCAGGATCTAAAATTGTTGAACCAATTAGACAAAAAATTCTTCGGCTTTGACCGAGAAAAATTTCTCAAAGGCTGGTTGTTTATGAAAGACAGCCACGCCCTCAAATATGTTACAGGATCACGCATCAAGGGCTATGGCGTCATTAGGAAATGTCATAAAGGATTCAAGATCGGTCCATTGTTTGCACCCAATTACCACGTCGCCCACGAATTATTTAAGGCCCTTTCGTCATTTGCGATCGGCAAAAAGATTTATCTAGATGTTCCGGAAATAAACAAGGAAGCCCTAAAACTCGCTCGTGCTTACAAAATGAAGGAATGCTTCGGTTGTGCCAGAATGTACCTTGGCCCTGCCCCCAAACTACCCTACAATCAAATCTTCGGAGTCACCACATTTGAGTTGGGCTAACATTATTTACTTGTGGCATGGAAAACCCCGTTCCACCTCTTAGGTGGAACAGCTTCACTAAGCCGTGGTGCCTGTCAAGCCCAATAACCTTAATCAGTTAACTCTCTCCCTGACCGAATTCTCCAAACGACCTCTCATCTCCTGGTAAAGCACTTGTATACCCGCCAGCATCCTTGCCTCCGTCAGAATCCGTCTCAATCCTACCGCTACCAAACCCAACCCCATAGCAATTAGTTCATAAGCCTCGTTCATTTTTATCGAGAAACTTCGTCACGTAACCAAACATCATCGCAATGCCGATGCTAAACATGTGTTCACCCGTTGGAACTGAAGTATTATTGGCTCCTTCCAGCACACACGTATCCCTCGGAACCAACTCGTCACCCAATGATGGATAGATACACAAAATTCTCTTTCTGTCTGCCGCACTTAACCGTCTCTCCTTTTCAGAAAATCTCATCACCGACTCCCTAAAAGATCGACTGGACTTGGTCCGCTCGTCAAAACCCCGAACCCCCACACTTGTCCCCGGTCTCAACCTTCCACATACATTAACCGCCTTGTAAACTACTGTTCTTCTCTCCAAAAAAGCATTTAACACCGCACCTGCTCCCGCACTGGTTCCCACCAATGAAAGTCTATCTGCTCTACGCCGCAATAAATCTATTTCCGCCAATAATTTTCCCAACTTGTCTTCGAATTTTTCACCGTCATGCCACCCCATCCGATAGATTACCGGCACAATTCCACCAAACTTCCACCCGACGGTCAAAAGTTGGTGCAAAACAATCTGATCTCTCAACCCTGGAACTACCAGAGCCATGTGTCCTGCTTTATTCACGAAACACTAAAGATACTCATCACTTGCTCATGTAACAACTTATTAGTGGCTAAAATCGAAGTTGTTTCCAAACCCACTTCCTTCCCCGTTAAATCTGTCATTTTGCCCCCAGCTTCTTCTACTATCACCTTAGCCGCAGCAACGTCCCAAATTTTAATTCTGGCTTCCACTACTATATCGACCTTCCCCTGTGCCAGTAAATGATAAGCCCAAAAATCTCCCCAGCCCCGATGTCCCCGAGTAGCCCTCTCTAAACCTAATAAACTCGGTATCCTCCCAATATGATCAAAATGGCTTATTCCTCCATAACTCATATAAGCCTCTGCCATTTGTCCTACCGTCGAAACCGCTACCTTCTTACCGTTCAAAAACGCCCCATGTCCCCGCTCTGCATACATAAGCTCCCCCAAAAATGGAGCATAGGATACCCCCAACACCAATCCTTCTTCTTTCATCAAAGCTATCTGCGTTGCATATAAAGGAATGCCTCGCAAATAATTTTTTGTACCATCAATTGGATCAATTATCCAAAGAGGGAACATTCCTTCTTTCACACTTCCACCTGTTTCTTCTCCCAAAAAACGATGGTCGGGAAAACTCTGTTTTATATCGCTGATGATAATTTCTTCAGCTTCATTATCAGCAATCGTAACAGGCGATCCATCGGCTTTTAAAATCATGTCTTTCCCCGACAAGCGATAGTGTTCAATTATCTCTCCCGCTTTCTTAACGGCATTAATCGCCACTTCTAAGTAGTCAGTTTTCATCATCCTCCTTCCCAAAGTTTACCATTATTTGCTTGTGGCATGGAAAACTCCATTCCACCTCTTAGATGGAACTTTGATCAGTTCCCGGCAGCGGGCTAGAAGAGTTTTACTCGGACCATCATTTGGCCATCTGCTAAATAGTTTCGCTGCAGCCGCAAATTTCCCCTCTTCGTACAACTTCCGCGCTTTTTCAAAATCCTCCGGCCCCCCACTCCCCAATTCATAAATCTTAATTCCTAATTCTTTCCCCTTCACCGCCACCGTATCCAGAAGTCTAGCCGGCAATTTATCTTTTATTTTTTCATACGTTGATTGGGCAATAATTATTTTTGTTCCGTATTCCTTGTTAAGACCCTCAAGCCTCGACCCCAAATTTACATTGTCCCCCAACAAAGAATAATCAAATCGCATCTCGCTTCCCATATTCCCCACAATCATCTCTCCCGTATTTATGCCAATTCTCACCGAGAACTCGCCCACCGCCTCCTGCATTGCCTGGGCCGCCTGACATGCTTGCAGTGCCTGGTCTGCTTGAAGAACCGGTGCTCCCCAAAAGGCCATAATCGCATCCCCCACATATTTATCCAACACTCCTTGATGGTCAAAAACAACTTTTGTCATGCGCGTCAGATAATCGTTTAGTTTAGCTGCTAATTCTTCGGGCGAAGTTTTCTCTGAAATACTCGTAAACCCAGCAATGTCCGAAAACAGCACTGTTATCATTCTCTTTTCTCCTCCCAGTTTCAATTTTTCCGGATGCCCCAGCAGTTCCGTCATTACCTGTTTGGATAAATATTGTCCCAATGCTTTTTGAATAAACTTTTTCTGCCGGCTCTCCGTCAAATACTTAAATACCAAATTGGCTACAATTCCCACGCCGACCACCAGGGTTGGAAACAGTAAGTTTCTCACTATTCCTGCATCAAACGATGCAAAGCTCCACCCCCAAAACCCCAGCAAAAATATTAAGCTCCAAAATCCGGTCAGCGCCGCCGCCACCGCCATCGCCAAAATCGTGGCCACCGTTATTCTCCCACTTTCTACTTTCAAATATCTACTCTCTAAAATTGTCTGAATGGCATTTGCGTGTATTTCCACTCCCGCCATGGCCTGCCCCGCCGATACCGGCGTCAGAAATTCATCATGCAAATCCTTAGCCGTCGCCCCCACCAGCACGATCTTACCCGTAAAATCCCCGCCCTTCAGGGCGTCCACATAGGAAATGGTTCTGAAACTTCCGGGCTTGCCGGCAAAATTAATTAGTATCTCTCCATGCTCCCCAGCTATTTGACCTACAAAACTCCCGTCGGTTTGCACTCTTCTTACCACTCCATCCCGGTCGGTAATCACATCCACTGTTCCGTATTTGGCGCTCCGCCGCAACACCTCCACCGGCACCAAATTTTTCTCTGCCGCCAGCACCACTTTCCCGGATTTTCTAATCGCCTCTGCCAGTATTACATCGTCCGGACTGGACTCCGAAAACGTCACATCAAATCCAATAATAGAGGGCTGAGCATTGAAGGCTGAAATCAACCTCGCGTGCACTCTCCTATCCCACGGCCACCGGCCAATCGCCTGAATCGACTTGTCGTCGATGGCAATAATTACAATGTCCGGGCTTACAGGTCGGGGTAAAAACAGCATATCTGCCAACCTGTTCTGTGCCATTCCCCACCATCCCATTCCATACATCGCCGCCAAAACCAATCCTATCCCCAACCCGATTCCCGCCAGTGCCAACCATTTCTTCACCGTTCGATTATAGTATAATTTGCCTTACTTGGGCCGCTGGTTCAGCGGTAGAACGCTTTCCTGATAAGAAAGAAGTGCATGGTTCGACTCCATGGCGGCCCACAAATGCCAAACAAAGACAATCCACTTTCTTTCGAGGAATTTTCAGCAGTCCCCCCTGACTCCTTCCATGGAAATCGCTTTAACAACCTACCTCTCTATTTCTTGGATCACCGCGCAGGAGCAGTCCATCGCAACAAACCACACTTTATTAACTTCCAAGGAGATCACTCGAATCTAGAAAAGCAGACAACAAGAATAATAACAGAAACCATGACTTATTCAGGCGATGCTTGGGACACTTCATCCTCCCGAGAAATTATCATCAAAGCTTTGTATCCAGCATATCTCATACTACGAACATATGTAGAATCTGACCATCAAATATTTAGTTAAGCAACTTTTCTCAACTCCCGTATCTCTTTCTCCAGCCCCTCCACCATATTTTTGTACACCATAAATTCCGTATATCTTAATTCTGAAATAGAGCTCTCGTGTCTTACTCCCCGAAAATTTTTCTTCTTCTCCAGAAAAATCGGTTTATACTTCGCCAGCTTCTCTTCCAACTGTCTTAACTTTTGTTCATCGGTCATACCCAATTTTACACCACCAAAAACCCCGCGTGGCGCGGGGCTTTTTTGTGTTGTCTTCTAAAAAGTGGCAGGAAAAAGTGGCGATTCAAACTTTTGACGTGTGTTTAAATCCCACGGATGGAATATTTTTATTATAGAGGAAACATTCAAAACCTCTGGGGTCTTTCAACTCCTAGAAAGGAGGTGATCCATCCCCAGCTTCGGCTAGGGATACCTTGTTCAAGGCGTTCCTCGCGTTTCTGCGGGGCTTGGACTATATCTTCATCCTCAACAAAGGCCATTTATCTGGATGTAAAGAACCAATTGTCCTAGCAAAATTAGCATGGCTTTTTGTAGCTATGTAAAATCGCCAAAAGTTTGGGTCTCTTTTCCAACTTGGGTTATGAATCACCCCGCAACTTATACCTAAATGCTGTAAATAGGACTTTAATTGCACTAACTCCTGTTTATTTTTCTGACAGTAGTACAAATAAAACCTAACACTAGGTAATTTCGCTATTCCCCCCTCCGCATCAAAATAACCTCTCAGGTAATCAATCTTATCTTGCTTGTTTACAATTTTAGTTCCATCGAGAAATTTTCTGGAAAACTCTAATATCCAGACATTTCTTGACTTCCCTTCTTTATAAATCCAAGATTTGATACCTAAAAGTTTCATCTGCACAGATACAAACTTCAAAAAGTCTGCATTTTTCTGAGCAATGCGATAGGTGGTTTTGCGTTTTGTTGCGTCGTGAATCAATCCCAACAGATATGCCTTTGTCATTTGAGGCGCTCGCGTGTAG
>Ga0075787_129_pt1 | contig 6856 bp, 8 predicted proteins | sample RifGroC1_FD_67883 | JGI IMG/M metagenome (GOLD analysis project Ga0075787, IMG submission 67883) | Microgenomates bacterium GW2011_GWC1_46_20
CTGACGGTGCATGGGCGGACGGCCAAGGAAAAATCTGACGTGCCGGCGCATTGGGACGAGATTGCTAAGGTCGTCAGTCTAAGAAATCAGTCTAAGTCTAAGACGGTTATAATCGGGAATGGGGATGTAAAAGATTTTCTAGATGCTAAAAGCAAGTTGCAAATTGCTAACGTGGATGGGGCGATGATTGGGCGGGGGATATTGGAAAACATAAATGCTTTCAATGCGCAGCCCGCAACGCTCAGCCCACAAGAGAACGTTAATTTATTGCGGGAGCATTTGAAGTTGTGGGAGAAAACGTGGGGGAATACTAAAAACTTCGCGATTATGAAGAAATTTGTAAAGGCGTATATCAAGGGGTGGGAGGGAGCGGGGGAGTTAAGAGCTAAGCTTATGAATTCAACTAGCGTTTCTCAAGCTATTGACACTCTTACGACTTAACTAAAGAGGGAATCTTGTATTTGTGTCTTTTTGTAAACCGGCGGTGTTTTCGTATCAAAACTCTTTGCAAGAACAACTACATATGGCCCATGATCAGAACCTACAATCTCTCTTTGGGTAAAGGAATCGACAATCAATTTTTCTAGTGGTTTACTGACAAAGACATAGTCGATTCTCCAACCAATATCATTCTGTCTGGAATTATAAGCGTACGACCACCAGGTATAAGCTTTTTGCTGTGGATGCTTACATCTAAAAGTGTCGACATAGCCTAAATTGATAAGAGTGCTGATTTGTTCTCTTTCTTTGGGGGTAAACATAGTGTTGTCTTCATTCTGTTTTGGGTAATAAAGGTCAAGTTCTGTATGAGCAATATTGAAGTCACCCGCAAGAACGGTTTCCTGCCCTGACAATTCTTTGAGAACTGGGAAAAGTTGTGTATAGACGTCAAGTTTGTACGGCATGTCGTCTTTAAAACGGCCACCGTTAGGCATGTAAAAATTCAACAAAGCAAAATCTCTAAAAGTAAGCTTTAAGCATCTACCTTCAGCGTCGAATCTGGGAATTCCCAATTTTCTTTCGACAGAAACCGGCTCGACTTTTGAATAAATAGCAACGCCCGAATGACCCTTTTTTAGGCCCGGGTTGAAATATGCAAAATAGCCATCAATTTGGGTAATTTCTTCAGTTAAAGAGGCGGTGTCGGCTTTGATTTCTTGCAAACAGACGACATCCGGATTTTCGCTGGCAAGCCAATCACGAAAAGTAGTTTTGAAGATAGAACGGATTCCATTGACGTTCCAGGAGACGATTTTCATATGAACAACGTTACCACACCAAGCCCGCTTTCGCTCTGGCGGACAGTATCCGCCGTAGCCGAGCTTCAGCGAGGCGAAGGCGGAGGAAGAGGGATTCGAACCCACATGTCCTTGCGGACCCCAGTTTTCAAGACTGGTGAGCCACCATTGCTCAATTCCTCCGTGGCGGAGGGTGTGGGAGTCGAACCCACCGTCCGCTTGCGCGAACATGGTTTAGCAAACCATCTCCGAACCGCTTGGAATACCCTCCATCAGCTTCAAATTATATCATTGATGGATGCTATACTTGATGAATGGATCCTGCCCAACCTCAAATAGAGCAAGAACGTGAGCTAGTGAAGTGGATAGCGGCGGAGAGGCCGTATAAGCCGTTGGACAGACAGATGTTTGTGACCGGGGTGGTGGTGGCAATATTGGTAGGGGTGATCATGCTTCTGGCGGGGGAATTTATGGCAGTACTGGTGCTGGCGGCGGTAATCTTTGCTTACTATGTATGGTCCACGGTGTCGCCGCAACAAGTGGAGTATGTGATTACCACCCGGGGAATCCGGATGAGCGGACGGCTATACACCTGGGTGGAGATGACCAGATGGTGGATGGGAGAGAAGTGGGGGAGCAGGCTGCTGACCGTGGAAACTCCAACTAGCTGGCCAAAAAGGCTGCATTTAGTGCTGGGAGCAGAAGAGGAAGCAGTAAAAGGTGTGATGGAAAAATATGTGTTGATGGAAAAACCCGTTGAAACATCAATGGACCGGGCAGGGAAGTGGCTGGCGGAAAAGTTTCCTCTGCAGGCGAGATAATAGCTTTAGAATGGTAAAATTGGCATACTTGCACCCTTAGCTCAACGGATAGAGTAAATGCTTGCGGAGCATTTGATACAGGTTCGATTCCTGTAGGGTGCACCAGGGAGAGATGGCCGAGTGGTTGAAGGCGCAGTTCTCGAAAAACTGTATGGGGGTAACCTCATCGTGGGTTCAAATCCCACTCTCTCCGCTCTGCCTTCATAGTTCAACGGATAGAACGAAGGATTCCGGATCCTTTGATGCAGGTTCGATTCCTGCTGAGGGCACATACGAAATTTTTAATTTTTAATTTTTAATGATGAATGAGGCAAAACCCTATGTAAGCAGGGCTGGGGTGAAGTTGAAGGGAGCGTTGGAGCATTTTGGGGTGGAGGTAACAAACAAGACGTGTATGGATGTGGGGGCAGCCACGGGAGGATTTACGGATTGCCTGCTGCAACATGGAGCGGCCAAGGTGTACACGGTAGAAACAGGATATGGGGTTCTGGATTGGAAAATACGTAAAGATCCGCGGGTTGTAGTTCACGAGAGAGCCAATATCTTGTATGAGATAAATATCCCTGAAAAAATCGACGTGGCTGTCGTAGATACCAGTTGGACTAGATTGAAATTGTCGGTCCCGGCGACGAGCAGATTCGTAAAATTCGGCGGGGTAATTCTGGCCCTGATCAAACCCCAATATGAGATAGGGAAGGGAGTTGTGCCTGAGGAGAAACTGACTGAGACGGTAGAGAAAGTAAGGCAAGTATTGGTTGATTTAGGGTTTGGGGTGAGTGAGGCTGTAGAGTCGCAAATAACCGGAGAAGGTGGAAACCGGGAGTTTTGGGTTAAAATAACCAAAGATGAAAAGGGAGTTTAGCGCTGGAGGGTTGGTTCGTAAGGGGAATTTGTGGCTAATTAGGCGGCCGACGCCGAATCCGGAGTACAGAGGAAACTTGGGGTGGAGCTGGCCTAAGGGTTGGGTGGACGAGGGAGAAAATTTGGAAGAGGCGGCGCTGCGGGAAGTGCGAGAAGAGGGGGGAGTGGAAGCGAAAGTGATTAAGAAATTAAGGACACTAAAGATATTTTTTCGGGATAAGGGAGAGTTGGTGATGAAATTTATTACGTATTTTGTAATGGAATATGAGTCGGATGCACCGGAAGGTTTTGGAGAGGAAACGGCGGAGATAAAATGGGTAACTAAAGAAGAAGTAATGCAACTTCTGACGCACAAAAACGAGCGGGAACTGCTAGAATCAGTCGATGGCTGGATCAGGGGTGCCGTTTGAATTAAATAAATTACATACATATAATCTGCTTGTGAAACAAAACTTGATGACCTGGTGGTTATTGGGTGGGGTTGCTGGTATTCTAATATCGGCCTTCTCCAAAAATTTAGTGTGGAGTATTGTTTATTTCGGCATTTTGAGTGTTCTTGTAATTATACTGACCCCGTGGGATTAGTTATAAGTAACGGGTTTACAGGGGTCGAGCCCTGGACGACGTGTAAACCAGTCTAGATTGTAGGTAAATACACTTGCATTAAGCTGTCCCTGGTGGGGCGGGAGAGGGTGAGGGTGACGAAGAAGGTGAAATAGAAGCGGTGCCAGAAGCGACAGTGGTATCCGTAGGAAAATTTACCACTTGGGTATAGTCTTTTTCAAAAGGTTCTTCTTGTTTGTAATTGACTAAAATACAGCCGTAATCTTGCTTTGGAACGGAATAATATCCCAGAACGGAGGAATCGGTGGGAATTGGAGAACAATTTAACTCTGCGATCGAAAAAAGAAGAGTTCCTAACAATCCCAAAGCAACGACTGTTAATCTGTCCATCCTTATATTATATCAATGGCAACAAGACTACGTTATTAAGCGGAGAAGGGGATTCGAGAAATAGTACTTGACATCCAGATTCGGGTTTTGTTAGTATAAAAGTGTTAGTTGGATTTGTGGAATGAGTATGGGAAGAGTAGTTTTTGCTAAAGGAAAACAAGGGGAATTTATAAAAAAGATATTGAGAGTGAGCAAGGTTAATGTGGGGGATTTAGCGATGGTAGCTAATGTAAGTTCACGTACAATTAGGGACTGGAGGAGGGAGAAGTTTACGCTTTCAGACGAGGCTCTGAAATTATGGTCTAAGAGGTTTGTGATTCAAGTTCCAACGACGACAAAAACTGTTCCGGATTACTGGTATACAGCAAAAGGAGCCAGAAAAGGGGCACTGAGAAGAATGGAACTACATGGCCCGCTTGGAACATCTGAAGGCAGAAGTAAAGGTGGAAAAATGTCTCAATTAGTAAGGAAGCTTCACCCTGAGAAATACGCAAATTGTATTTTGAGAAAGGAGTTTGTGATACCCAAGTTATCGAAGGATTTGGCTGAAGCCGTCGGAATAATACTGGGGGATGGAGGAATATCTAATTACCAAGTGAAAGTTACTCTCAACAGTGATCTGGAGGGTGATTACGCAGAATATGTGTCGGGTTTATTTAATCGCGTGTTTGGGGAAACGCCTAGGAAGCATCAAGGCCATACCAATAAGAAGGACGTCAATATTTGTGTTTCTGGAGCCAATTTTGTAAAACTTCTAGAGTCAATTGGGTTGAGAAGAGGAAACAAAGTGAAACATCAAGTGAGGGTACCAGGGTGGATAGTGGATGATCAAAGATTGAGTGTGGCCTGTCTGAGGGGGCTTATGGACACAGACGGATGTGTATTTTTACACAATCACGTCACTCATGGAGTAAGATGCTTGAATATGGGAATGTGTTTTTCTAGCCATTCCGAACCATTGCTTGAGTTTGTTCACTCGACTTTGGCCCGTTGTCAATACACCCCAAAATTTAATAGAACCAATGTTTATTTGTACCGAGGAGGTGAAGTAAATAGTTATTTTGCTAAAATTGGATCTCATAACTCCCATCACCTCGCAAGGTGGAGAGAGTATTGCAAGAAGAAAAGTTTTTAGGGAGGAGTCGGATAGTGGTCCATTCCACAGCATTGGAAATGCTGCGTGCGCAAGCATACGTGGGTTCGAATCCCACCTCCTCCGCCAGTTAGGAAATGAAGTCATTGGCTCGCCCGCTACGCGGGCTCGCCAGCCGTTTTTCGGGGAAATTTCAAGCCGTTTTGAATTCAGTAAGGCATAAAGAAATAATTTTGCTATCATGGTATTGTATTGTAATCAGTATAACACAAGTAATGATATCAAAGTATTGAAACTATGGCAACGATTGGCGAAAACATCAAAAAGGCACGAAATAAGCTTGGCTTAACCCAAGATGATTTAGTGAGAAAATCTGGCGTAAAACACACTACCCTTACCAAAATTGAGAGTGATGTGGTTATCAAGCCAAGCGTGCAGACAGTCGCCAAGATTGCCAAAGCATTAGGTGTTCCAATGGAAGATTTGGTAAAATAATTTACAAATAATACACTTATGAATACTCAAGATTTATACGAAAATAATATAAAACTGTTGAAATCTCTAAATGTGCAATTCAAGGAGTGCACATCCGAGCCAGTTTTGAGTTACGAGACTGCGGAAAAAGTAAGAAAAGAATTTGGTCTTACTGGCACTGAGAGTAAGAGTTTATTTCTGAAAGCTAAAGATGGAAAATATTATATGTTTGTTAGTGTAGAAGGAAAACGAGCAGATTTCGAAAAAATAAAAGATAAATTGGGCGTAAAGATTTCGGTGGCTTCTCAAGAAGAGTTAAAAAGCCAGACGGGTTGTGAACCTTATTGTGCTATTCCTTTTGGATATCCGAAGGAAATTACAATTTTGATTGACCCGGAAATCTATAATCAGCAAAAATTTATTTTTTCTCCAGGACCAACAGAAAAAACAATAGAAATCGCAGGCAAAGATGTTGAAATCATCTTTAGCGCACTACCTAACAACAAAATTCGCCTTTAGTATTTTTATAAGGAATTTGCCGCCAAAGAAAAACTTGAAATCATCCTTTCCGCTCCGGTTCAAGGCGAGGCGGGCGGAAGGGGGGGGTGGGGGGAATTCCGCCCGCCGAGCCCAGCCAGTTCCGTTCGGATATTTTCAAACAGACACCGCCATGGATATGGAGAAACTTCGGGTGGTGCTTGATAAAAAGAGCGTGAAAACAAAAGTTGTACAAATACTTATAATTGGATTTTGTCTGCTGGTCTTTTTTGATTACATTTTTTACATACTCTGCCGAGCAAAGATATGTTTACCCTGGCCGTTTTTATAGGAATTTACTCATATGCGCTGGCGATATTGGGGTGGTTAGGGAGGTTGGGGTGGGGGGAGATTTGGGGAGTGACAACAGTGATGTTGATGGTGGGTCTTTTCCACCTTAGAAAGTTTGCCGTAGGACAAATAGGTCATATAGGATTAATAGGACTAATAATTGCGCAGGCGGGGGTGAATTTGGTGGGGGCGATGGGGCCGGAGAGAGGGTTTGACGCACTGTGGTACCACTTGCCGATTCCTAAAATTTGGTTAGAAGCCCACAAAATATTTTTCATTGGGGGAAATTTGTACTACTCGGCGATGCCGAAACTTGTGGACATGTTGTATGTGTGGGGCGAGACACCGGCGAAGTTGATGCATCTGGTCTTTGGTCTTTTGTCTACAGCTGTCACTTATAAACTGGCCCGGAAATGGTTGGAACAGAAATGGGCTTTGCTTGCGGCTGTGATCTTTTACTCTAACTTGGTGGTGGGGTGGCAGTCGATCACGGCATATATTGATCTGGGAAGAACGTTTTTTGAAGTGTTGGCATTCTACTTATTGGTAAACAAGAAGATTTACAAATCGGCCATAGTAATTGGGCT